>Ga0228711_1000230_pt1 | contig 58923 bp, 28 predicted proteins | sample MedpolnodulmetaG_2_FD_177996 | JGI IMG/M metagenome (GOLD analysis project Ga0228711, IMG submission 177996) | Root nodule microbial communities from Medicago polymorpha collected in Santa Monica, California, United States - brown nodules | ecosystem: Host-associated > Plants > Roots > Nodule... | reverse complement strand
AAAGAAGATTGAGTTAGATACTATCATCTCTTGCAGAAAAAAAATCAGATAAATCTTTTTTTTGTTTTGTCCCTATAAAATACTATCATCTTAGAAAGAAGACAAAAAGAGGAAAATACTATCATCATAGTTTTTTGAATTATAATCATATTAAGAATCATAAAAAAGCAAATAAGGACAGTCCTCAAGTACAAAGGAAAATACTATCATCATAGTTTTCTCTATTTCTTTCACTTGCTCATTCCTTTTTTTCCAAGTCTTCCCCTCCATTTTCCTCTATTACTTTTACTAAGGGTATGTTTAGATGATCAAAGAAAGTGAAAGGAAAGATTGTTGAAGGAGTGAAAGTGAGTAGAAAGTGAATGGAAAGAGAGATGATTATTTAGTTGTTTGGTATTGGAAAGAAAGTTGAAGGAAAGATAGATATTTTTTATTAAATGACATAAATATCCCTACATTGATATATATATATATATATATTTAATACACACACATACATAATAAATATTAAAGTAATTAAATTTAGAACATGCCTTAAGTACATGACGTGAGAAGCAAATTATTTTTTTATCAAATTTATGATAAAAATGGACATATGGTAATGAAGAAAAATACTTCAAAAACTGAGGGTTATGTTGTCATTTCACCATATTGGAAGCTCATCTCACACTTTCTTCGCTTTGTTGGGAGAAATTTTTTAATGTGAGACCCGCTAAATGATGATACTTTCTTCCTTACTGACAGAGCATCCAAACAATGGAAGCACAATTTTTGATAAACTTTCTTTCCTTGCTACTTTTCATCCACTCTCTTTCCTTAGAACCAAACAATACCTAAGGAATTAATCATTTAGGTTACAAGGATAGTCCCTCTATCACTTATTCTATCTGGGCTATGTGGCACTTCGTTAATTATTTTTTAATGTTTAGACTTATAGCATAGACCTAAATTAATTTTTTTTAGAAAGATTAGATATTGGAACCAAACCAAAACAACTTGAAAGCACAAGAAACCAAAGAAGTGGTATAATTGCAAGAACAAATGACATATTTAAGCTAAATATAATTGAAAAATCAATGATAAATGGAGGTGCCATCATCTCAATGGATGTATGTTTACCGTTAGCTCAACTTATAGATACTTGTATGGTTCTATTCTCCCTACTGCCTTGCATCGTCAAAAGTCATTGATTATTCATGGAGATTGCTCCAAGCTCGACTTCCAATTGGAGCTAAATTATTCGATAGGTGGGAGTTTGATCCAAATTTATACTTCATGGTATAAACATTTTAGTTGGTTTCCTATTTCCCCAATGGTTTTGAAAGATCTTTATGTCTTGATGGATTTTATTTTAATTTATGACTATTTATATATTATGTCACATGTGAATTTGCGGTCAAATTTTTTTCCAAGCTCGATAAAATTACTGGCTCCGCCAATGTTCATGGGTTTGAAACAAATTTATACTTCATGCATGGTATAAACTTTTTAGTTGGTTTGGTATTTCCCCAATGGTTTTGGAAGATCTTTATGTCTTGATGGATTTTTTTTTTCTTCCCAATTTCGCCAAAGGAAGGTTTGAACGGGCTATTGACGGTATGTCATGCAATTTTGTGGATAATATTGAGAACAAAGAATGACTATATCTCCTTTTTGAAAGTTATTATGGTTGACATTCAATTAAATGTGTTCTTTGATTTAATTAAACTTGTCAACGAAATGTGTACATTTGAGGTGGTTAGTGTACAAACAAAAAGATACATTTGAATGTGATTGACGAGTTCGTTGATTCAATTAAATGTGTACATTTGGGTTTGGGGTGGTTAGTGTACAAGAAAAAAGGTGGCTCATGTTTGTACTACAAATAGGTTTCCAATTTTTTAGATCCTATCTTTAAGAAATGTTTTATCCTTCTTTTTTTTAAAAACTTTTCTGGAGGATCTAGTATTCTTTGTACTTAATCCTAGATTGTGGGTATAGTGTCATTTTAAATTTGGCCCACTATCAATATAATATACTTTTGTTGTTAAAAGACCACTGTTTTGAAAAAAAATATCTAGTTTATATTGTGTTCATAAAGCTATCATCAATAAAAATTAAACACATATTGCATTGAAGGGGTTTCAAACCTCATTACACAATCATTTAGAGCACATATCCTAGAAAGCAAATGAGATAAACATAACTTAATTCAAAAGCAAATTAAAAATGTGTAAATCATTCGTAACACTCTAGAACAACCACAAAGATATGTTAAGGAAATGAAACACACAAATCTTGTTGTCGATTGTAGACAAACTAGTGTCGTGCCACGGGTGGAAGTGGAAAACGGTCGACATTTAACTACACGTCGTTCAGATTCTACATGACACATGATTACAAATTAATATTACATGTGTCATAGCTGACGACATGTCACATACTGAATGATGTGTACACCACACAGATACAAAGCGTAGAACACTAAAACTTAAAAAATTTCTACAGAATATTCTTACATCAATTCTCTATTTCAAACGTGTAATCCAACGGTAAATTTTCTTCTAGAACATATTCATTTTTTTGAATTAAATAAATATTTGATCCCTAAAAAGCATAGTCAGTTTTGTTTTTAGTTCTCATAAAAAAAGTAACATATTTTGGTCCCTATATATTTTTTTTTAGGACGTAGTTTTAATCCATTTTAATGGGTTTTACAGGTAGGATTGACATTGGTTAATTAATATAAAGTGGTACAATTTTAATGTGTTTATCAAATGCACATGTCCCGGCATAAAAAATGCCACCGTTAGTTTTCACATATCTAGATTAACAAAAAGTACAGGAAGTGAGAAACAACAACACACCACGTTTTACAACAAAACATAAAGGTTTATCAAAGCACACAAAGTCCATAGAATAACAATAAGCAAGAGAGCATCAATCAGCAATATGTGTATTAACCTGAACATGATCCAAAAACAACTGATGAAAAATATCCAATCAAGTCAATTGGAGAGTTTCGACATGAAGTTCCCCTTGGGTGATTTTGAGCAATAAACATGAAAACATCACCCTCATTGACATCATTCTTGCAAAATGATGTCATCTAGTCCCCCAATATTTCAATGAAAACTTTGTTTAGAAATGTTTAGGCTGCAAAAGTATTTCTCAAGTGTATTCTCATCTTGTAGATATATAATTTCTGAAAATGTGTTGAAATATATTACATGAAACATAAAAACTAATATTATAAAAATCAAAAACTAACATCTAAAATTAACTTAATAAACCACTAAATAATTTTTTTTTAAAGAAAATACAAATAATCAATTATGATAAAAACATACAAAAAGATGGAACATTTTACTTCCTACCTTTTGAAGTTGTTTTTTTTTAATATCTTCTATTTTTTTTTGGTCGATAATTAGAAGAGTTTTATTAAATAGCGTCACACATCTAACAACAATGACCAAGGAACATGTAAAAATCATACAAAAGAGATCAATACATCCCGGAAGAGATACACCAAAAAACAAAACAATCTAATGCTATAAGTCTCTAATGATCTTGCAAAACACCCAATGCAATGAACTACCTATTGCTTCAAGCAATGAGATTTGACACCAAGGCCCCCACTCGACTAATCAGAGCTCTAAAATAGCCAAACCACTGAAATATAGTCAGCGGGAAAACTTTGCACACCAGAGGTAAAAACCATAAGAAAAAAGACAACAGCAAATACTCTTGTACATCACCTAGTTTCGACGGTCCTTCTCAATTTACTAAGAGAACGCCAGCTGCAGCTTTCATAGTGATTTTCATAGTGGCTTAACACAACCCCGCACCACTTATTTCTCCAAAACTTGATAAAAAGCTCATCATACCTCACAACACAACACCGCAAAATCATTAAAACCAACCACAAACCATCATGTGCATCCACATGAGATTCCCCAGACTATGCTAGACAAGAGAAAACTAAACACTGCTAAAAACTTCCACTGCTCGTGTCACAATCAGGCCATCATAACAGTTGTGCATTCAAGCTCGCAACTCCTCCGGCTGATGTAGTGGCAAACTGATATTTCTTCTTTCCTGCAGCGCAATAGATATACAAAATAGGCATAACAGGTGCACTGCTACAGATGCAAACCAAAATCTCCCGAGAATAAGGCATAATCAAATATGCATAATACAAAAATCTGCAAACACAACACAATTTCACAACCACCGCAGCAGAAATTTGATCTTTTCCAACCATGAAATTGAATTAGGCCCTTAGATCTTCATGGTTTGCGACAATGCAAATGACTTAGCCACCACCAATTTGATTAACAACAACTAAAGCTAGTGTGGTAGAGCCTGCTGAAGTAGCACATGCCATAACCATTTTATTTTTTTGCTTACACCAGCTAGTGCTAATATAAACTCGGCTACATTTGGCTCTTTCATTCATCCTTTTACAATGAAGAAAATGACCCAAAATTTGATTGAAAAAACTTTATGTTATGACTCCCATTCAGAGTAGCAGTAGCAAAGCAACAACAATAGCAGTAATAACAACTTATGGCTGCTTTATGATTTGATGCATGTTTCCTAGCAAATTTGGAAAAAATCATAATATAGAATAGGGAAAAAGCAAAGCAAGAATGACACAACATCGCTATTTCAAATTATAATCTTCAACTAATAGCGAAAAGAAATAGCAAAAGCAGCCACTCGTGCAGGTTGATTAATGCTAAACTTAGCATCAAGGTTGCTCAATACTAAACTATCTACAAATGTTGACCACCTAAATAAAAATCTGCCTCAAGCCAATGTTGATGTATATCAAGATCAATATTTATAATCATTTGCTCTATATCATCGAAAACCAAATCAAGTGTAGTACAAATATATACTATCTTGCCTTTAACACACACATTCATTATTTGATTTTAATTGAAATATGGTTCAAATACATTTTAGTATCTTTTCGAATTCTGAGTTCATATGAATTTTACACGTCGAGTAAAAATTTACCGTCAGTTCAAAATACAATGGTATTTCATGAAAGATTTTTGACGGAATTTCAACCATGGCCTATTAACATCTAATATGTTAGGCGTATATTTTATCTTATAAAAGTAATAAATCACTTCATTAACAGATAACATTTACGAAAATACAAAATATGACTTATTATGATTATTATTGTAGTAACATGTGGTAAGTAAAGATTTTAATGTCTTAGATTTAAACTTTGAAAGTTAACTTATTTTTTAAATTAAAAAAATACACGTTTTTTACCCAAAAAAAACTTGCCCCTTGGTGGGTTGTTCTTTATAATTCAGTACTCTCTTCTTTGCCCTCATATTGCACTACATGCTTGTCATGGAATTGTTTTTCGTTCATTCTCTTTACATATTTTGTTAGGAAAATAGGTTGATAAATAAATATCTTGCTGCACTTCAGAGAACATGTAACAATCCCACGGCCCTTGGCGACGGAGCAGTAGGATATATTGCGGCAGAGCACAGTGAAAGACTTGGCATCAACGAGGTGCTACAATGGCAGGCATCAACGAGGTGCTACAATGGCAGGCATCGACGGTGTTTTTACGGTCATCCAAAACTGAAAGGTTTTTGATTAAAAAACAAGTTGACCAACAAAGTTTTAATCTGAGCCATTAAAATATTTAATTGCCACGTGGCAAACATCTGCTAAAGGAACTGGATTAAATGTAGGAGAAGGGAAATGAAGCACATCTGCAATGTTTCTTTTTCTTTAGGATAAAGTTACTGAGCCAATGTGTGCACAACATTGAGTTATATTCCATTAAAAAACAAAAGGCTATACAATTTAAGCCATTTATTCAAATCATAAGTTACAATCAAATAAATAAAAGTATTATATCATTGATTTAACAAACACTATCAACTCAGGAAGATTATCAAGAAACAAAGTAAAAATTGCACCTAGTACAAAAATCAAAATAAAAGCAAGTATTATTTTAATAATATATGCTGAGCTTATTTGGTTAGGTTCTCTGCTTTTACCACCTGAAACCTGGAGAAAGAAAGTAAACAAATAAAGGTTTAGTTAATCATTTCTAAGTTAAAACAATATAAAATGAAAAATAATAATTTCTACAAAGAAACACTAGAAGTGATTTTCATGCAAAAGGGTACAAAGTTATGTTTTTAGTTAAATATGAAAATAAACTTACATGTCTTGGTGTCTGCTTTGTTATTCCTTTTCTCTGCTCTTCTGCAAACAATAATGAAACATTTCTCAATTATTTGTAAATGGCTGTTAACAATGGTCAAACAAGTCATAGATCATTGTTTTCATGGAAAATTTTTTAGCTGTTTTTTATTTAAATTGTGAAACTATGCTTAAATGTATGTACTCAAAAGATTTAAAGAAAGAAACGTTCATCGAAATATAACAGCAAAACTATATTTTTAAAAACAAATCAATGATTTTTTTGTCCAATTTATTAGTTAAATATACCAGTGGGTTTAACACACAACTAATTGAAATACAAAAGTAAAACCCTTGTGTTAGATTTGAGTCAATTATTTGGCTCATAGCAAAAATCATATTATTCATTGATTTTTTAATTTACCAAATGGTTGCGAACTAAATAACATACAACCTCTTGCGTCACTCATCTAGGGTTTTCACACTAGTAGGGTTTGTGGTGTATAATTCCATTCCAATCCCCTTATTGGTAGTGTAGTTAAGATTGAGTGATGGGTCACCCCTCATGGATTCATGCAGCGATCAAGGGAAGATCGCCGGAATTACTTTTTGTGGTCAAGGTCGAGAGTTTCAATCAGGATCACTAGGTTTTTCGTGTTGGGCTGGCCATTTTGTCGGGCCTTGTTGAAAATGGGTCGGGTTTGGTGAAAAAGACCCATTTAAACCCGTTTCTTCTCTCTTTCCTCACTTAGTACCACGACAACCCTATCAGTGCTCATTATCTCCTCTCCTTGCGACGTTCTCACCCGTTCGACCTTCTCTCCCCTTCGTGTGAACAGAAACACCGAAATCGCCATATCTCTGCGACGTTGGAACCACATCCTCCTTGTAACGCAAATATCTTCTCCACCGTTTACCGTTCTCTCCTCCTCCCTGCAATAAGCTTCCCCCACAGCCCTGTCACGCATGCTGTCAACTCTCTCATTAGACCCTGTTCACGTGGCTCCTCTTTCAAATTGGATTTATCTTCTCATTCCTCTTCCCATAGTGAGTCCAATGAAAATAAACCCATCTCAGTATCTTTTTTTACGTCGTTACTGGTCGTGAGCCCTCCACCAAAACAACCATTGTTAGACAGGACTATAGTGACATTAGAAGTTGAAAATCATACAGGCTAAAGGATCACTTATCAATAACCACTTGAGGATGTCATCCCTTCACTGGATCTAGTTTTTTTCCAACCTCCACCGAAACCACCAAATTTAACATTAGTATGGACAAAGGGTGTTGTTAAGTTGTTTGTGAAAATGACCATAGAATCAACATTGTGGCAAATCATGGTATGTGTAGACAATTTTGTAGCTGAATCATTTTTAAGTATACTATCCTAGCTGCAAATACTTACTGATCATAGGATCAAGTTGGACTTTTGCAAAAACACTAATGGTTGAAGTGTGTCTACAACGACGACAATTTGTTGTAATTGGAGGTACGATGTTAGGATACGAAAATTCGCTTGTTGCATCTAAGTTCTATACTCATTCATTCCATGATTTCTAAGTCATATCTCTCTCAAGAATTGAGAATGCCTCTGCCTTGCTGAACAGCTGAAAATAAACTTGCTTGTGATGGTCCTAATTTTAGCATGTGAATGATTTTTTTCTTTTCTTACCTAATTTATCAACAACAACAACAAACAACCCTTATCCCACTAAGTGAGGTCGTCTACATGGATCAAATTACGTCATAATGTTCTATCATAAACCATAGTTAGATCCAACTCATTAATCTTTAAATCTTTTCTGATAGTTTCTTTTATAGTTTATCTAGGTCTTCCTATACCTCTTGTAATCTAACTAACTATACTCCATCTGATCAACTCTCCTTACCAACTAAGCTAAGCTCACGTGGACGGTTCTTATCAATGCGATTGAAAATACCATTCCACACTTGGATGAGGTAGAAATTGATAAAGAACCAAATTTCAGAAGATAAAATTAACAAATACATTTAACAATAAACTCCATCTGATCAACTCTCCTTACCAACTGAGCTAAGGTCACGTGGACGGTTTTTATCTAGCGCTAACTAACAAATACATTTAATTCAATTTAGTGGCTATACATACAAATAGATAAAATTAAAACAATAAACCATTAAAATTCTAGAAGATTGTGATAATGGAAAATTGGATGAGGTAGAAATTGACATACCAGAAGAAAGAACAGTTTGAAGCTTCCAATTATGACCAAAATTGGAAAGAATTGCGTTTGGTCCAAAAGCGATTATCTCTTCTTCTTCTTTTCCATCTTTTACAGCTTCTATATGTGTTGCCAATGGAACCGTTCCTTTGAGTTTCCGGTTTATCAGAGCCACCGCAAACCCCGCATCGGTTCCCGGAGCAAACCGTAGTGTCTTGCCGGAGGTTCTGCATGTAACCTCTAGGAATTGTGGTGAGTCTTCTTCTTCAGCCATCGGAGTTTTGACTTTTGACTTTTGATGACAGACAGAGAGATTGTGTTTTTGGATCCTTAAATATTAGGATTAGGTTTTATTATTATTATTTTTCGCTAAATATTGTTTTTTTAGACATTTATCTTTTATATTTTTTTATAGATTTATGCTTTACTTTCTTGTCAAAATAAATGATTTAGCTGACTGTTTCATATTTTATTTTTATCTTTAAACAAAAAGAAATTGACTAAAAAAAAATATTCATTTAAATTGGATAAATACATAGATCATTAAAAAATCAAGATCCTTAAAAACTAAATCTCCAAACAAGCTTGCAACATCTACGTCAATAACATACAACAACAACATGATAATGCTTACATATTTTGATAAAATAAAAGTAATTTAAATATTCGTGTTTCCGTATCTGTAACATTGACGCTCAAGTCTTCATCGTTGTAATGAGTTGAAGGTGATATGTCAAAGTGAAACAACAAACACCGCACTAAGATGGAAACACCAACAAACAATGAAGAAACACAACAGTGATGAACAAGCACAAGATCCTACTAAATTATGAAAACTTATAACCCACAACAAAAAAAAAGCAAACATATGTCGATAACCACCTATTAAGTAAAAATCGATAAAGAAACAGTGTTGTTGGGTGATTTCAGGTCAAAAGAATGACCATAAACCATCCCTTACGAAGAAAAGCTGATAGAATGTGGGAGGCGGCTTATACATTAACAAAATTATAAAATTTGATATTTTGAAAATATTTATCAAGATTCCTTAAAAAAAAATATTTATCAAGACAAATCCAACATTTTATATGTTATTATTTATCTTTATATAATAATAGAAAAACATGATAAAAACATGTTATATAAATAGTGCACATAATCAAATGAGATCACTTATTTTGAGACCGAGAGACTATCTTTCTTAACCTTTTTAAATGCATAAATAAACATCTTTTTCTCACAACACCTTAAAAATGAAATAGAAAAAAAATTGAACAATAAATTCAATGTTAAAATCAACTGCAGAAGTCAAAAGTTATAAATTCTAGCTATAAACATAATCAATTCTACAAGTGTTTCAAATTTTACGTCAGTATAACCTTTGTTCTTCAATAGTATTCTTTTCAAATTTAGAAAACATTTATATGAAACACAACTTTACACTTCTTTTTAAGACAACCAAATTTCTTCATCCAACATTGCTTTGCGAAATGATATTTGAACATTTATTTTATAATAACTTTTGTAACAAATTTCTCTCTCATACTCGCATTATTTTTTACTTTATCTCTCTGTTGCTTTGATTTTTATGCAAATATCCACTTTTTCTATGTAAATTATGGTGGTCCCATAAGTTGTCAATCAAATAGTTGTTCAAATAACATTCCTCTAATGCTTTAATCAAGAATTAAACATTTGTAAAAAACAAATCAAGAATTACACAATTTTTTTTTCTGAAAACCAATTCCCTTCAAATGGAAAACTTGGGTAGGGATGGGGAGGTAGGAAAATCAAACATAATTTGAAGCATACAAACAACTTACTGACGCATATGTTAACACCTCTACAAACCAAAACATCATAATCTTGAGTCATGATAATTACAGTGTGCATATAAGAACAATAAACCTTAACCAGAGAATGAGTGAAATATCCAGTAATTAATACAATTAAAATGTAGCATAGAAAGGAAAACAATCATTCTTCAGCCAAATGTTGCAATGAGGAAGGATTTGTAGATGCTCATGAACTTGGCCACAAATGCTGTCAATGTAGAGTAGAAACAAAATGGTCAGCATGCAATTAGATAATCGCATAGACCTATACTACCTTATATCTCAATCAATATCGACTTTGTATAAACTTTAATCTATATTTTGGGTGAATATCGTGTATTCCCCAGTTGAGAGCAGAGACAAATCCCTCGAGGTACCAAGACCTATTTAAAGAATTAATCTTTAACAACAAATGTTCTTTATACACGAGCTTCAAATCGATCTTGGACCACGTGTTTAAGGAACCTACTCATTTGCCAACCGTGCCACACTATTGGTCATTGCTATATCCCTTATTTACTTTGTATAAACCTGTTGATATTAACTGATTTAGTGTGTTTTGGGTAGTGTTCGATGCAGACTGCATGTGTTTGAAGAAAGCAAAAACATCACTAAACTAGCATCGAAGCCAACCCAACAAAATCTCACATCTCAAAGGATGCAGCTTTCGAACATGTTACTTAGGATGCAAGGCATACCCAAACTGCACCTTGACAGCACTCAGACTGATGAGTCCGTCATATGATCCAAGAATTTGGGAACCCTCCGTTAAAAACTAGATATCAAGGAGGAAGAACCAAACAACTTAGATACTACACCGAGCATATCATACTACTCAGTGTGGGACTTAGACAGGGTCCCATAATACCCAAGTCCCTATCAATCACCATGGCGAGTATTAAGAATTCCCCATGGGTTTATACAAAATAAACAGACAGCACACAAGCTCATAAATATTTGCAAAAAATTCTATTATTGCACACATTCAGGACAAATTCAAAGTACCTTCAATGTGAAAAATGGCCTTCTGTCCAAGGCGCATCCTATGTTCCTGGCTCAATGAGGGGAAAAAAAGAATCAGCTACTTCATACTCTTGGTAATGAAGAGTGCGTGGTAATGGTGGGGGGAGGGGGTGCATATATAAAAAGAAAAGAATATTACACGAATCCTTATACACTAAAAGCGAACAGAAGAACTGCAAAAGAATTGTTTGAGTTTACAAATATTGTAAAACAAATATAGTAGGCCCTGAGTTCATGCAGAAGACATAATCATATATATTCCAGCTTCTGAAATGAAATATCATATCAATAACGCACTTACATAATATGCTGCCCAATGGCAGACTTCATGCTTTAGTTCTGCATCCAGTTTCCTCAATAGCTCGTAAAGTAGCCTCTGAACAAACAAAAACAATGTCAAAGTCAAGTATAAAGATCAAAATATCTTACCGAGACATCGTAAATCAACACATTTACCTTCAAAATGATCCCTGGAGGAATGCAATTGATTAGAAGCTCATACAACTTTCCTCGAACTTGAAACAACCTAAAATATATGCACGGGAAATGAAAGATGCATTGCATGTAAGTAACTAAAACTAAAAGATAGTTGACAGCATAATCGGGTAGGCGATTCATAAAACTGATCAACTTCAAAGTTCAGTACAAAATTTTGTTTATAATGAAAAATCAGAGACTTGTATGCAAACTGCAAACCTTTTTGGGCTCTGTTCTTTCATTATGTCAGATGCAATTTCTGAAATATATTCCTCCCAGTCCATTGGAGGAATTGTTTGTTTGTCAGTGAAAGGATACCTTCAAGTAACACATGTTACAACATGCAAAAGAGATAGCTGTTAATAGTTATCCATAAAACAAATCTTTGAAAAGTAAATGAAGATCTGAGATAAGCTTACTGTTGGACACGGCAAGTCTCGAATGATAATATGGCCCTCCTCAAATTTCGATTTGATTTCTCTGCTATACGAGCAGCAAAACCAGAAGGAAGTTGTAGCCCTTCTTTCTTACCAATGAACTGTAAAACTTCAACAATCTGCCACATAGATCTCCAAAGATTTAGTAAAGATGAACATTCAATTTATAGATTGGATATGCTAAACAATATCAGTATATGAAATAAATAAAATAGTGTCCATTGACATGGTATTCTATGGCGAATAACAAGTTCAGAACCCTTTGAATGCTTTGACACAACCCTTATAGAGAGTGGAGCAAAGCTTTTTTTTTAGTTTTCAAGGATGTACATGGCCTAATCACAATGTTTATAAAGAAAACATAAACAGTAATTACGCATATATATTTCTTGGCATATGATTTCAATAAAAAATATATCTATTGGCAAAGAACTTGACCGAATCCCAGAAAGTGATATAGCTCTCTTCCATTAAATCTACAAAAGCATTATACAATCTAAAACAGTGTTGTCAATATGCCAATCAATGTTGTCAAATAGCAGTGCTATAGCGATATAGCATAACGGAATTTGAACACCACTATTTTCTGTGATCCACAATTGACGAAATTGGTCTAAAACTGAAACTTCTTGCTCAGTTTCTTAACCAGCATTTCACAAGTCTTAACAAGGAATAGCGGCCAGCAAAAAAAAAAAAGTTAAAACTTATGCAAGGACCTAACCTACTATCATCTTGCAAAACCAACAATCCACCTAGTAGAACATCATTCAGCTACTGGAAATAACTAACAAGAAAAATAATAATGAGGAAAACAATGATACTGCTTACTAATAACAACCCTGCCAGAGAAAACTATCATACCAACGCTTACAAAATACTAAGGTGTGTTTGGTTTGCAAAACAGTAAGTACTGGACATAACAGTATAAGATAGAACAGCACAATACAAGACAGGACAGCACATGACAAATTTTTATGGCATTGAATAATTTTTTGTTTTATAAGATTTTTGGGAGATGAAATGCTATTTTGGTATTTTAGACAACTTGTACATGGGACAAAAAGTTGTGCTGTGGTTTGGCGAGGGACAAAAATATGAGTTTTTGTCCTGTTCCTTATCTCCAGTTTGTCTTGTACCTGAAACAGTTTTACAAATCAAACACTGGACAACTGGAGTTGTTCTGTCTTGTCCTTCATTTTTTAGCAAATCAAACGCACCCTAAAGCAAAGAAAATTCCTTTTTTTCCAACCAAGGTTACTCTGCCAGATTTAAAATTTCTTTACCTGGTCTTCACTTGGTGCATTTATTCGTACATTAAGACAACGGGAGCGGATGGCTTCTGTGACTCTTGAAGAACTATTGCAACATAAAATTAATCTGCAATAAGCACTGTATTTCTCCATCGTTCTGCGGAGAGAATGTTGAGCTTCTCTAGAGAGTTTGTCCACATCATTAAGCACTAGTACTGAAAGATAACAACATCAAACATTAGCTTGAAAAACTGAGGTAAACTAAAAGGATAAAAAAAAAAAAAGGTAAGGTGGATGCTTGTAGTCCTAAGTTACTAACATTTGTCATACAAACCAAGGCGGAAGCACTAAGGTATTGGTTGAAAACAAAGACAGCAAGTTTATTACCTTTAAATGCTTTCTTCCCTTTGGCATCAATGGGTCTATTTTTAGCCATTTCTTTGATTATTTCTTGAACAATGTATCTGTCCTGAAAGCCTGCATCGCTCGGAGTCATTTCGATATGATTGGCACTTGATAATGTTGTCAGCTCTAAATCAATCGATCTACTCCCAGCCTGAAAACAATTCCACAGTACTTCAAAATTAAAATAAATAAGCCAAATGAAAACCAATGATTCAGTTTAGTGTACACAGCAAATCCAATGAAATGCAAATCAAACTATTGCCTCAACAGTGGCACCACCAAGAATAATAACATAAAGCTGAACGAGTGCTGTGCTACTTCATGGAGTGCACATGATATAGACACATCCAAGAATCAACGTGAAGATATTACTAAAGAAAACAATCTAAATAATAGTTAAGTGTTTGCAGAACTAAAGAAGACGATGTTCTGAGTCGCGTACTATAGTTAAAAAAACATTAGTGCAAAACAAACTCCTCGGTCATAAATATAAAAATAACAAATACATTCAAAAACATATCAGTCATATGTTAATATTGTTGGGTTTCAAGTATATCCAACAAATATGAAGAGGGTGTCTCCCAATCTGGAACCCTTCTTTTCTGTTGAGGTACTGGTTCCTCTTAGACATTAGTAGTCAATATTCAGCCATGTATTCCTAACTAATTACTTAACCATGCATATATAATAGTGTTTCACAAGTTCACAACGACAACACAAAAATATAAGGGTATAGTTTGAGAAAGAATGAAGCTTACATCCACTTTCCATGTCCTATTTTCCACCTTCACCTGAAACACCAACCAACAGAGACAATTTAAAATGGAAACAAAATTACAGCACCAAGAAGTAAAAAGAAGTAAATTGAACATGAGCATGATATCTATAAACTCAAATCTTAGAATTTTAGTCGGGCCTAACTCAACTCTTACAAAACCGGCTTGTAAGGAGATGACTAACTACCCACCATTTATAAACACATTCTCGAGGCTTATGTCATCAAATGTGGCACTCTTGACAACAAACAATCAAAGACTAAAACTACATTATAACAACAAATGAGAAAGACAACAGGGTAATTTGCTCTAATTAAACCTTAAATCTTTTATTAGTAATGCAACAGGGAAGGTGCTTACACAAGGAATCCATTCTCAGAGAATAAACCAAAAACCAACTACATTCTTCAAAATTAATTAGATACACTTTATTCTAATTTTTCTTGTCTAGAACCTCAACTATCTAGAAATCACATTAGACCCTCACTGTCTGTAAAAGTTAAGACTCTCCCAACACATTTTGCTTTCACTCTCAAATAAGGTATTGATAAAAAAAGTCCACTATCTAAGTCACGACATTAAGGTTTTTGATATCTCCACGATTGTGACCAAGTCCCTGTTTGTATAAACAACTTATTTGAAGTTCATAGCACAGACGTTTATCATGATAAGCACTTATGTATAAGTTATTTATATAGCAAAAGATAAAATAAAGTTAAATTGTTTTCAAATAAGCTATAAGCTATTTTCTTAAATTATTACAAAGAGCTTATGAGAATGTGCTGAAAATAGCTTATGAACATGACATAAGTTGTTTTCGTATTCTCCCAAATAATCTCACAAAATTAATGTCAATAGATAAGCTCAAATATGCCAATCCAAACAGGTCCTAATATCAAATCAGCTGCATTTGACAACAATTCTATGTAAGCGGAAGAAAATCATGTCACCGTTATCCCGATCAAAATTTAAAAACCTAGTTAACAAAGAGCCCATTTTTATATTTACAAGCGAAACCAGGTGGTCCGTAAGGCCTAGTTCAATTGACAATGCCGATATTGTTAGAGGTTGAACACCTTCACCCAGGTTCAAACCCAAAACCTCGCGGTTGTGTGTGAGTTTCAAGTGATGATTGTCACTTCATCTAGCAAACCCCAAAAAATTGAACCCAAGAGTGTATTTTTTTTTAAAGAAAAAAAAACATTCTAATCCAAACACACACACACTAAAAAGTAACAAAAAAAACAACCTTTTCAGCACCAGGTCCAAACATTTGACGGAGAAGAGACATGATTAGGGTTTTCTTGCCAGAGCCTGAAGGACCATAAAAAAGCAAATGGGGACAATCATGTTCCGAAACCTGCAATCAAAAAAACCCTAACAAAAATTACAAAAATATTGTATAAGAAACACAATTAAGGAGATTGAATGTGTAAGAAAAATTACCAATTTTTTTAGATTTTGAGCTGTGTCGTTGTGAACCAGAGCATTGTCTAGGGTTTTGGGACGATACTTGTCTACCCACAACATCGTTCTTCTCTCTCTGTGTCCAAACTTTGGTGGCGGGAAAACTACACCCTTTTGTATATGCTGATGCTGATGCTGATGATAACTAACCCAAGCACACTCACTCTCATATTAATGGTGTCCCAATATCGGGTAAGCGACGTTAACACAACACTTGAGATTACACTGAATTATATTTTTTTTTTTAATTATTATCTATCATCTTTATCGATGTATTGGTGTCTGTGTGAATGTTCGTGCTTCATAAAACTGATGTTTTTACAATGTAATGTATGTTTCTTTTCTCTAGTTATTTACTCACTCTGTCCCGCAATAGATGACCCATTTGAAAATGTGTAATTTTGACCTAACTTACTTTGACTATATTTTTTTACTAATATACAAAGATAAATAATATCATATAAAATGTCGTTAGATTCGTCTCGATGAGTATTTTCAAAATATCAAATTTTCATAATTTTTTCAAATATACAATTCAAGATATTTAAGCTCAAAATTATGCATTGACATGCGTAATAAGATCAACTGTGTCAAGTATTAAAGAACGGATGGAGTATTTATTTGTGTTAGTCTGGTGTTCAATAGAGGATAAAAATTGTTTCACAGATAAATTGAACTCAAATCTTTTAAACAATTTATCATTTGACTTTTTTTAAGAGAATTTATCATTTGACTTATTAGGTTAACTACTTGAGCTTAATTCTTTGGTATATTATTAGAAAATGATAAGAAGTTTTTTAAGAGCAAAGTTTAAAGAGGAAAATCTATCTTGATAATGGTATATTTTAAAAATTGACTTTTTTCACATAAAACTTATGAATTGTTTTCTTTTATTAATCTTCAGCAAATGTTTTAATAACATTTGTTAGCATGAATTTTCCTTAAAAAAAAAATTGTTGGCATGAATTTTATTTATTCATTAAAAATAGTTCATTATTATACTAACAATGAAGTATATGTTTGTTATTACGATGGATATGTCAAAATTATAGTAGATCGTTGTGATTTTAACTTAACTATCATTATATTATATTGAACATACACAAATTGTTACAATTGAAAAGAGATCTGAATATTTAAAGCATGTGGTCGGGTTGGGAGTTAGGCTAGTGATTCTTTGTGTATGGAGAAGATTCGATTAGAGGAAAGAATTCATATTGTATGTCCCACATATTCTGCGATAAATTGTCATTAGGAGTCGAGATAGTTAAATTTTATAGACAAATTAGTTTGTAGTAATCGTACATTAATGTGAAATCAACGTGCAATGTGTCATGTCTAGCTAACGTTTCACGTATGAACTATTTTTTAAATGTTATTTTACAATTTCAAGAATGTATATGTCAATTAAAAAAATAAGGATTATTTTAATCGACGACTAAAAGTCGAGAATTTTCCTATTCACTCAGTTAATAACTTTTTTTTTTGTTGTTTCATATAAGAACTCCTTCAATTACTTCATTCATGGACATCTCTTCACTTTCTGATGCAACCAATGGGACCATCCACTCACATGATATGGTGATGTAACACAAACATGCATCTTACACAAATAAATACGATGACCCACAAAAAATTAACACACACACTCTTCTTTCTTGGTCTTATTAGGAAGTTTCCTTCAAGTAGTCAAAAATAAAATAATAAAAACAAAAGGAAGTTTCCTTCATGGCAAAAAATTTGAGACAATATAGATAACTTTCTGCTCAAATTTTTCTTGACATGTAGTTTCATTTTCATAAGACACTATACGAAACTTCTTAACATGTCTGCTTGTCTTTAGAATTAAGGATTCATGGCTAACAACTTTGTCTTTATATGATTGGGATATTTGATATGTGAAGTATATGTCAAATGATTCACCCTTTTTTTGTTTATTCTTATTTCATCCACATCTTTAATCTTTTATTACACAATAAATAATTGTTAATAGCAATTTCCTTGAATCTTTTTTGTCCCTAACTCAAATTAAGAGGAATTTTGGTTGTAATCTATTATATTCTTTTTTAGGAAAACATATTAAGTAGAGCGTTTCGTACTCAAGTGGCTAGAAGGAGTATTTATACAAACTTAGATAATTTGTATCGACTATGTGACTAATCTCTACTCGAATGTTTAGATTGTAATTTGAAACTCTTCGTCCTTTTTCAAGAGTGTGTTATGCCTAAATTGAACCATGATTCTCTACCTTATTTAACATCGTTTAACCAACTGAGTCACACTCATTCAATATTCATTTCTAAGTATTCTATATTAATTATCTTGTACAAAAAAACGTGAGAACTATATTAATTTTATACCATATACTTCTGCGCAATGGCATAAAAAACTACAGGCTAAATGTTTTTGTATATATTATATAAGCCAAACGTAGTACTTAGAAAGCTCTTTAAAATTGAACTTTCTTTATCTGTCATTTTCTTCTCCCTAGGTCCCTTACTTTTTGGAACTTCCCATGCATGTTCTATTCTAACCTCAACCAACATATATACCAAATTCCAAATCACAAATTCACCATATCATGTGAACAAATCTTCTCAATTCTCTATATATTCACACCATTAACATATCCTCAAGAACCTACCTACTCTAAATGGCACCATATACTTTCACTTCCAACTCCAAATCACAACCAAAAAAACTCACTCTTCTCCTCAACACATCCTTCCTCTTCATCCTATTTTTTTCCATCAAACTTTATATCAATCCTTCAAATTCTAATTCTCATTTTCATCATGTTTCCTCAAAACTCTTCAACCATGCTAGAATTCTCACTAGTGACATCCTAGTTGATTCATGCTCAGAACTTCACAATTACTCAAATTACACTTCTAAGTGTATTTATGTCAAAACACATTCTGATTGTAGATCAAAAGGTTACATAAACTATCTTCAAATCTTTTATTGCAACCTTGGAAATTCACCAATTCTTGGTCACACACTACTTGTTTTATGGCTAGTAGTTTTATTCTATCTTTTAGCCGACACGGCTTCGAATTACTTTTGCACATCCCTAGAAGGTTTGTCTAACATCTTAAGACTATCTCCAACCATAGCTGGTGTAACATTACTCTCTCTAGGTAATGGTGCTCCTGATTTCTTTGCTAGTGTTGTTTCCTTCACAAGTTCAAACAATGGGGCGGTCGGTTTAAATAGCATTTTGGGGGGTGCATTTTTTGTTTCCACTGCTGTTTTAGGCATCATAAGTTTTATAGTTAGCTCTAATGAAGTTTCAGTTGATAAAGCTAGTTTCATTAGAGATGTCATTTTCTTCCTTTTATCTTTGTTCATTCTTCTTATCATCATTTCCATTGGAAAGATTAGTCTTTTTGGTTCAATTTGTTATCTTTCTATCTACTTTCTTTATGTTTGTGCCGTCTCGGCCACACATTTCATCTACGAAGTTGACAAAAAAGAAGTTGAATCTTCATCATCTTGTGATGATTTAGTTGAATCCGGCATACCATTATTAGGTTATGCCGACGATGATACTGATAATGATAATGATTCTCATCAAAAACCGATTTTACAAAGTATTGAAGTAAAAGAGGAGAAGAAAGAAATTTTTAGTACCTATTACTTATGGAAGTTTCTAGAAGTACTTGAATTACCTCTTTGTTTACCAAGAAAACTCACTATACCGGTTGTGAGTGAGGAAAACTGGTCAAAACCATACGCAGTTATATCAGTTACCTTAGCACCAATTTTATTCGCAATTCTTTGCAATACACAAATGGAAAATGTGGATTCAAAGAGCAGTTTAGTTGCATATTTAACATCATCATTAATTGGAATTGTCTTTGGAAACATGGCATGTGTGACAACAAAGAGTACAAGACCACCAAGAAGATGTTTGTTTCCTTGGTTAGCTGGTGGATTTTCAATGAGTGTGACATGGACTTATATAATAGCTGAGGAACTTGTTTCACTTTTGATTTCAATTGGATATGTGATTGGTGTTAGTCCTTCAATTTTAGGGCTAACCGTTTTGGCTTGGGGAAATTCTCTAGGTGATTTGATAGCAAATGGTGCCATGGCTAAAAATGGTGGTGTTGATGGTGCACAAATTGCTGTTTCAGGTTGTTATGCTGGTCCTATGTTTAATATTTTGATGGGATTAGGGTTACCTCTTGTTCTTTCAGCATGGGGTGAATACCCTAATTCTTATGTTGTTCCTAAGGATAGTTCCCTTTTGGGGACAATTTTGTTTTTGATGGTAGGGGTACTTTGGTCACTTGTCGTTTTGGTTAAGAAGAATATGAGGCTTGATAAGTTTTTAGGGGCTGGTCTCTTGACCATTTACCTTTGTTTCTTGTTTATTAGGTTAGCCATGGCAATTGGTGCTCTTAACTAATTGTAGACTCATATGCACTTTTTAATGGAATATTTTTTGTCCAATTCATGAAATTGAGCTATGTCATTGTTGTCTACATAATTTGAAATCAAAAGATTTTACGTCTTCGAAAGAGTAACTCAGTAGTACGTGTTGAATTAATGAAGTATTATTTATGATGGTCAAAATAAAATAATTTGTTTATGTTATTTTGGTTTCATAGGAAAGGGGCTAATACCAATTTATTTAATAAATACTCGATTAATGTGTTTATCCAAACATTGAAACACATCCTAATAACATAAAAAAATCTAAGTGTGTTTGGTATCAAAGTGGGTATGTCAGAATCACGATGATCCATCATGATTTTACAGAAGCTACAAAATATAGCTTTCAGACTAATCACAATATATCATCGTGATTATGACATACTCGACATGATACCAAACATAGACTAAATCTTACAACATATCATAAAATTGAAGAGACCCTTGTGTTTGAATCAACCTCAAAAACAAACAAAAGAAATAAACAACTAAAAGTCCTCCTCCTAATACTCCATCAAGTTTCATATCTTTTCTTAACAAAACCAAAAGTGCAAAAACCAATCCAAACACCAAAAACATCAATGTCTCCCATAGATATGGATCTTTAGGAATCACAATAGATTGTGGATATTCTAACCAAGTAGAACTTACAAGAGAAAACCCTAATCCCACAAGAGTATTAAAGATAGGACCAGCATAGCAACCTGAAATTGCTATTTGAACCCCTTCTTGTCCACCATTTAAAGCCATTGTTAAATTTGTCATCAAATCACCAATTGAGTTACCCCAAGCTAGAACCGTTAACCCTAAAATTGAAGGACTTATTCTACAAATGATACCAATTGAAACCAACAATCCAACCAACTCTTCAGCTATAATGTAACTCCATGTCACACTCATTATAAACCCTCCTACAAGCCAAGGATATAAATTCCTTTTAGGTGGCACTAACATTTCCGTTGTGAAAAATGCTATTACACCAAATATAATCCCAATTAAGAATCCAATTCCATAAACAATAAGGTTTGTGCTTGAAATACTATATCCCTTATGAGTGTTCCATAGGAAAGATAAGAGAATTGGTGCTAATATCATAGAAGAAATTGCATATAGTTTTGACCATTTTTCTTCACAAACAATAGGAATTGTTAATCTCCTTGGCAAGTAAAGTGGCATCTCAAGAACACAAAGTGAAATTCTACATATTGAAGATCTCATGAAGCAACAATTTTTCTCTATATTCAAATCACACTCTTGAATACCATTTTCAACATAATCAATGGATCCATTCTTCACACCACTCACAAGAGGCACATTCAAATTCAATTCATTTCCATAACTTGAAACACCATCATCACCATTTTCATCATCTTTCCATTTGGTAGAAGAGACATAAACAAAAATTACATAAACAACATACATAAAACAAAAACCAATTGCTCCAAAAAAAGTGATCTCACCAATGATTAAAACACAAAGCAAGCAAAGAAGAACAAAAAGTAGAAAACAAACATCTCTTACAAAAGCGTATTTTATAACATGAACACCTCTTTGATGAATTGAAATGCTAACTATCCCAACAACAACACATGACACAAAAGAAACACCTCCAATAATTGTGTTCAAACCAATATTGCGGGTCCCACTTTCTTGAAAAGAGACAAGACTAGAGAAAACATCACAAGCACCATTGCCAAGAGAAAGAAGAGTGACGCCAGAAATTGTTGGTGACAATTTTAATGATTTGGACAATTTTTCAAGTGAAGGACAAAAATAATAGGAAGTTGTATTTGCCAACAAATAAAACAAAATTAAGAGACAAAGAAACAAAAAGGTATAACCCAATAAAGGGAATTTTCCAAATTTGCAATAGAAAATGTAAAGGTAATCAATGTAGCCTTGAGAGACACATGAATTGTTGGATTTAAGGTACAAACATTTGGTTTTGTAGTCATCTATGTTGTCTAATCTATTGCAACCTTGTTCATCACTTCCATCATCAAAGGTAGAGTAGTTTTTGGTGTTCCTCACAACCATAACAACATCTTTTGGTGTGTTAAAGTCAATAATCATGAAAATAGAAATCACCAAAAGGAAAGAGGTGTTCATGAACAAAGTATATTTTGACCAAGAAACTTGTATAGCCATGGTGTGTGTGTGTGTGTGTGTGTGAGAGAGAGAGAGAGAGAGACTCAATTTCAAGAATTGCTAAAAGATGGCAACTTGTTGATTAAGGAAAGCCATATGCATGAAGAAAAAAACGAAATTACGCTAAAAATTACACAACTTAAAAAAAGGAACACAAGAAATAGAACAGTGAATGAAAAAAGCTAGAAAGTGAAGGAAATGAATAGAACTCAAATTTTGATTTTGTAAGAATTTTTATTGTATGAAAGGAAGAGAGTGAAGAGGTTGAGTGATGATATCAATATGGCAAATAAAAATCAATTAGATTTGTAAAAATAATAATGATATCAATAAGATGGCACATCATCAAATTATTTAGAATGCAACAGAAAATGACTATATACACTTGTATTTTGAGTTTTGAAGAAGAATTTGAGAATGGTGAAAGTCAAATTATAGAGGTTAGAATCGAGTGGACCATAATGGTAGTCAGTAAGAAAGTACTCATCAAATAAGACTTCAGAGACATTTCTAAGATATAGTTAAAGTTGAGGGTTTACATCATATATTAAAAAAAATTAACCAAAATCACTGATTGCAAAATTAATTATTAATACATACTCCCTTCGTTTCTAATTATAAGCAAAATTGATTTTTCAGATTCATTCAATTAATGATGTATGTTGTTCATATTTGGACAAAGAAACTGGTATAGCCATGGTGTGTGTGTGTGAGTGAGAGAGAGACTCAATTTTAAGAACCGTTAAAAGATGGTAACTTGTTGGCTAAGATGGTATCTTATTGAACCACATACATCATTAATTGAATGAACTTAAAAAGTCAATTTTGCTTATAATTAGAAACGGATGGAATAACCAAGTTGTTTGGGCTCCAGTGGCAAGGAGCTCATTCCAAGGACGTACCCGGGAAATACCGTGTTCGATTCCCACCTTTAATGGGTCGAAAACCGATGCGAAAGCCAAAAAAAACAGATGGAATAATATAGTACAAATCATTTACCAATTTCGGAGATGATTAACATTGTTGAGAAATCTAACTGGTCACCTTTGATATAATTTTAGTTCTAAACTACATATTTCTACTTGGTATAATTAATGTACTATTGAAAATTCACCCAAAGAAAACGTAATTTTGGTAAATATAGAAGAATGATTTGAAATTAAAGCCAGTTTTTTTTATCATAATGAAGTTTCCACCGTCGATTATCTATTAATAATCAGTTGAAAAGTTTATAAGACATATAAGGTAGATTCTCTCTTGCAATCTAATTTTTCTTTAAACAAGCCAGAGGTCAATATCCTCTATTTACTTAAGAGATCCAAGTCTCTTATAAATTATACCGATTCAGTATTTGTCACTGTAAACTTACGTAAATTATTGCCATTATTAAAATCTTTATTGTGAAAATTTTCAAACCAATAAAATGCAAGCAGCCGCAATTGAGATAGAGATTGATGTAAAGTTGGGGAAACTTTAGAAATTATAATATTGTTTGCTCAAAAAGAAACTTATAATATTGCACCTTTAGTTCTCTCAAAATAAAATGTTGGACCTTTAGTTATGGTTAATTAATCCCCACGCAAGAACAAAACATTGCCTCTTTTATAAATCTTAACGTAACTTTCATTTTAAGTTTGTGTTGTCTGCCATGTCATTCACTCTTCCAATGTTAACCGTCGGATGATGGTTTGCAACCCTCTAAACCCTATTCATTCAAGAAATATACAAGAACTATATAATTGTTTTGTAGTTGTAGATGTAGATATGTTTGGTCGAACCGTTTAAACAAACAATTGTATTTATTATCTCGTGATTTATGTTTAGTCGAACTGCATAAACAAACAATTGTATTGATAGTCAATATTCAATAACAACCTACTCTCTCTAGAAATATAAGTAAAAAAAAGTAGTTAAAAAGTTGATGTATCTGGTCTAAGTTTTTTAACTACATACATTGACATTTCAACTACCATTTTTGTTTATATTTTCACTTCGAATGAAGTAATTGACTCAATTTACACTAACACAAGAAAATGATTTGAAGAAACAATTAATGAGAATGAAAGGAACATTACGGGCATTGTATTAACCATGTGGGATCTTGTTAATATTAACTTGAAATCATCTTTGGTTACATATTGTTAGTACTAATAGGAAAGGGAGTCCTTCTAGTCACATGACAACGAGAATGAAAGGAACATTACATGGCATCAATGTATCCTAATTGGAGACTACAAAATTACATTTATCTATAGTACAAAATTATCTTCAACTTGTTATTTTCATCAAGTTAATTTGCAGCTAATATAAATCTTTCAAAGTTATTTCTCCTAATGTTTTTTATACTTGAGATCTTTGCAACTGTTCCAATCGCATTGGGATAGTTGAGTCAAAATGAGTGCTTTGTGGGTTTTCTGCATAAGCAACATAGTAAGCGGAGACACATGCTTGTGGACATGCCAAAGCCAATCGAACCTGCAAAATATACAGAGTTAAATATGTTTGTGGTCCCTAAAAAAACACAAAGATATGTTAATTTTGGTTTCGATAACAATTTCACGTGGATTAAGTCCTTAAAATGCAAAACTAATTGCTTTTAGTCCTAATGGGTGACTGATGAAGGATTAAAAATATACTATTTCTAATAAATCAAGAGACTAAAAATGTAACAAAAAACATGATATACTAGTATGAATCAAAAATTAAGAAATTTTTATTCGATTTAATTGCAATTTTGGTCCACTTATTTCAATAAATTGAAGATTTTTGTCCCTTAAAATATATGAATTTGGTCCACAATTTTATAAATTTTTTACATTTTTCTACCTATAAATTTTTATATAGAAATCAGATGATGTGTCAAGTTAAGTGATGATGTGGAAGGTCATGCGATGATTGTATGAATGATATGATGATGTGAAAAGTGATATTGATGACATTTTTGGCTCAATTTGAATTACTTCTAAACAGTCTATAATGCACATATGACCTATTTCTTCTATTTTTGGCATTGTTTCATATAAAAATAAAATAATGGAAGGATCAAACCTCCACATTGAACAAAGTAGGAGTACTAAAACTACATAGTAAAGGGGTGAAAAAATAACCAATGTTAAATGAAGGTAAGTTCATAGTTCTTACCATAAAGTACCCAATGAGGAAAGCATAAATGGATAATTCAGTAGCATAATTCTTGTGTAACACAATGCTCCAAATTCCACTCACTAGGCTACTAATTGCACCCCCTGCCACTCCACTAAAGAAGCAAAATGATCCAGTGAGATCCAAGTCTATAAGTTGCACCAATCCAACCCTATTAAAAATGTCCCAAGTATCACATGATGCTTGCACAAACCCTTTATTATAAACTCCAACATGCACAAAACCAAACCTATTCCCACAACTCACAAGAATTGATGCAATTCCCATATAGCAACTAACACAAGAAAACATGAACTCATCACTATCTCCTCCAGCAATTTTTATTGACCTAGCAAATCCCCTAAAGGTTGAAATAAATGGTACTAATATTGAACCAATTGAAACACTTCCAATGAAGTACTTTAAAGTGTCATTCAATGCAACACTTGTGTCTATCAATACTCCACAACCTAAATTCATATACTTTACCCTTGAAATTGTGACTTGAATCACATTCTTAAGAAATTGCATGGTCCATCCTAGGCTCAACAAAATTACTAAAACGAACAAGGAAGTTAGCTTTGTTTTGTTTTCAATTGCTCTTGCTCCTCCAATTCCAAGCACAAGAAAAAAGCAATAAAGAATTCCAATGAGGATTGATGAAAATGTCAACAACATCATGCTTTTGGAAGGAAAATCAGCTATTGAAGTGGACAAAATTTTGTTGGCATATTCAAATCTATGACTGACCCAACAACTATAAAGGGATTGAATCAATGAAGAAACCAAAGCAATAATGCCTATTGTAAGACTTATTGGAGATTCAATGTACACAAACATAATGGCCATTGCACATGTAAGCAAAGGGCTAAGCCAAAATGTTACTCTTAAAGCTTTTTTAGGGTTCTTGAGAGTGATCCATTGCCATGTGAAACCAAAAACTCCAGCACATGCTATTGAGATGAAGAGTGGAGGGTACCACTTCATTGGATGGGAATTGTGGGTTTGAGAGGTAGAGATTAGGCCATAGATTGTGAGGATGATTACCAAAAGTGAAATTAGAAGCAAGTGGAGATAGAAAAGAATCTTAAAGACTTTCCTCACAATATTTCCGGTAAGTGTTTGGTTTAGAAAGGTTGAATCTTGTGCCTGCACAAGAAAACACCAAGTTGACATGATAATTTTTCAATCACATAGATATATAACAAATTCAATGGTTATATTAGGGTTTAAAATAAAGTTCACAATTGCCATTTCGGCTGCGAATGGGGATTGAGGATACAATGACCCTATATTTCCGCAATTCTCGACAATATCAAAAATCAAAACGTGACCGCCACTTATAGGCATGGTTCTTAATTGCATTTTGCAATCGCCATTGCGGCTGTAATATAAAATTTTAGAGGTATATGCAACATTGCAAGCACAATTGTGGCTCAATCGGCCACATTTTTCTCGACAATATCAAAGTTTGAAGTGTAATCGCAACCATAACATAGAATCAGAGTTATATATATGTTACATATAAAACTTTTCTATAAAGTAAAATCTATTGTATGGTCTTTTTGTTCTTGACACATAAACAAGGATGCAACACAAGATATGATTGAAGATTGAAGCAGAAATGAAAGATTTGAGAAAGAGAGGTACTAAACCTTCGTAGAGTTTGTGGTGACATTGAAGTTCTTCAAACTAGCCATGTTGGTTTTATTTTATTGCTAATTTCACTTTGAATTCCATGCAGAGTATTTTGAAATTTTTCTTCAATTTCTTGGCCTTTCCAAATGTTAATCTCAACCTTCTTAAATCATTCAAATTTCCTATAGTTATGAGCTACTATATAGGTATAATATAGTTTTATTTTTAATGTCGCATAGTGACGTGGAAGAAGTTCTTGTAGTTCACGTGACATGAAGAAGTGATTTCCCAGGAAAAACGTTGAATCTTTAAAAGTTGTAACGGAAAAGTGAGAAAAAGCAAAGGGTTCCTTTTTAGTTCTTATCCATCAATTGATTTGTTTGAGACGTGATGGATATTCTAAAAACTTTTTGTATGTGTCACCAAATTATATCATAAATACATAGATCTTTCTTTTTGAATAATATGAAGTTATGTTTTAGGAGTAAATAACTCTTTAGTTTTCGACATATTTATTTTGTATGACTTATTTCATAGATATTTTATAGAACAAATTTGAATATGAATATATATTACATAGACTAGAATCAATATAAAAACTAACTAAATATTTCCAATGTTTTTGAACTAAACCAACCAAAAAAATATAGTGTCTAACACAAAAACAGTTAAATTGAATAATAATATAATGTCTAAAACATAGAATGAGTTTTTTTGTAAACAATTTGTTAATATAATCAATTAAGTAGAACTAAACTGAGTTATAACTCCTTTAATTGAATTATAAAATTTTGAAAAAAATTAAAACAAATTTTTTTGAAAATATTTCATTTTTCACGACTATTTCGTTATTTCTGCGTGTTCTGGATAAATGGCGGCACATGCTAGGTCTAAAATATTTTTTAAGTCTAGATACTTCTAATTCATAGGTTTTTTAAAAAGTTCTAGTCTCATTTATTTAAGTAACAATTGTTCGGTATGACGATGATTTAGGTTTTTTTTTTTTTGAAATAGCATAATTTCATTAATAAGCCAAGCACAAGATGTTTCATAAAAGTAGCATGTAACTTATAGTTAAATGTCCTGTGAGCATAGCTCCAGTTGGTAGGACAATGTATTATTATATGCAGAGGTCGGGGTTTGAACCCCGGACATCCCACTTATTCACCTTATAAGGTGAATTCTAACCACTAGGCTACCTGATCAAAAAAAAAAATTATAATTAATACCGGGAACTTATAACAAATAAGTTTTTTTTTTTTTGACGAACTTATAACGAATAAGTTAATCATGCAAATGTTATACTTTTTTTTAAAGGTAACACATTACACATCAGACATTATCATCTACTACAAATTAGTAATGTTGCCTTGCAAAACCTAACCCTAATAATATATGCTAGATGGTGTACTCATGTTGGTGATCACATAATCGTCTTTTTCCTTTGAAATGGAATAGGGAGATTAAAGTGAACAACTCAAACACTGCCTGCTTACCACTAAGATAGGAACTTCTAAAAGACACAAGTAACGTACACGTTTTAAGGATAAATAAAGTTTCGGGACCATCTAACCACTAAATACCTTCATAATGAATGTGCAATTTTGTTTATAAAGTTATGTACAATGTCTATATTTTTAGACAAGCATTGAGTTACATTGTGGAACTATACCTTGACATAAGAGGTCCCTCACTTGTATTTAGAGGCGGAGCCCTTTATGGACTAGGGTGGGCCACTGCCCATCCGGAAAAATAAAAAAATTAACGACTATAGGTCTATTTTGCGAGACTTTAAACAATTTTTCAACGATTTTTCGTTTTCAGCGGTTTCGAAAGTGGCATACGTGATTTTTGGATGCTTATACTTAACAGGTTAGCGGAGGCTTATAGACCTTCGAATTTGCATGGGTTTCAAATCTCCCGCATATTGTCCTGTCATCTGAAAATTCTCTCAGTACAGTTGAACCGTCATTTTAACTTCGTGCTTAATGCTTATTACAACTTTAATTTGTATTTATATATTACAATTTATTTTAGTGACCCACCCAAACTTTTTTTTCTGGCTCCGCTGCTGCTCGTATTTCCGTAGACTCTTTAACTTATTCTTTATAAACCATCAATTTAGAATTCGCGAACCCGTACTGTAAACATGATTTTAAAGAAAACTAGGAGAACTAAATGCGATTTTTGATCAAATAGAAAAGGTTTTTCTATGCAAACAAATTATATAACAAGTTTTAAATTATTAATCTAATATAGATTTAAATATCAATTATGAAGTGTTTCTAAAGCTACTTTCCAATTTCTAAAGTCCCTTTACAATCTGTGGCACTGATTGCAAATTTGTGGGAAAGCAGGCTAATTTAGGAACTATTTTAGCTAAATTTTGTGAGGAAGGTCAGAGTTGAAACTCTGATCTTTATATTAAGTTTTTTTTTTGACAACTCGGTATCCGATCTAAGGACCGATTAATCTGAGGGGACTAATCTCACCGCCCATTTGTGGGGGTCCCGTTTAAAGCCAGAACAAGTTTTGTATGGACTTAACCCATCGAAATTGGCACCAGAGGGAATCGAACCTGAGACCTTTGAAGGAGCAAACTCCAAGATCCCAAGCCAACCACTATGCCAACCCCAAATGGGTTATCTTTATATTAAGTTAGCTTAAGTTCTTAATTCTGATTGACTTGATGAATTCATGAAGTTTATGAAGTTTTTTTTTTTTGAGGGAAAGGTTTATGAAATTTTTTGTTATACATGAAACCATGCCTCGAGCTTAGCAGCATAGAATGGAGTTCTTCGAGGTGTCAACCTAGTTGGGATGTCGTCACTTTCCCTTAATGTATGTGCTTGCTCCTAGCTTAGCAAAAAAAAAATGAAACCATATTCCTCAAATTCAAGTGCTATTATATTTATTAATAAATACATTAGAGTTAATAAATTTATAAAGTTTTTTGTTCTTATAATTCAATCATAATTAATATAATTATAATTTATATGTAGCAAGCAATGTTGGATTATTGAGCTTTGCTTTTGTTATTTGTATTTTAGTAATACCAAAAGATGGGGTGTGGATAGAAGACATCCCCTTTTATGATGCCTTTGTATTTGAACGATTTGAGCCTATTGGGTCTTGGTCTTTTTTGGTCTAATGCAATTTTTTTTGGAAGTTACTTTTCTCATCCTATGAGTTTCTCACGCGCTCGGTTCAGATTCTAAAATCCGAAATATTTTAACGTGTTTTGAAGGATTTTATAAGGTGTTTATGTCATTCAAAATTTATAATTTAAACTGCATAAGACGCGAGAGAAACTCAATAGAGTGGGAAAAGAAGGTGCCTTGTTTTTAATCATTAATCAGAAGAAAAAACAAATTATCTGTTGAATGTGACTTTTTTACCCCTGCTTGTTTTTGTTACATGTATGACTATAGTAACTTGGAAGATCCTTAGGAGAGGATATCTCTTAATTTTCTTTATTTTATGATATTTGGAAAATGATGGTTATATTTTTTATTGAAGTCCAATGTATATAAGTATTGAGTCATGAAAGTTTGTTATATCTTTTGGCATGGTTCATGTTATTGTTCTGTATTGTAACCTTCTAAGAAAGCAATGTCTTTTGTTTACTTGTTATAGACTCCTTACATTGATGCTTTGATTGTACCTCATGATGAGGACTATAATTACAAACAGTTGTATTCTTAGTATAGAGTCAGGATCATCTTAAACAATTTGGACACCATGTTTTTGAGTGTCCGATTTAGTCGGCCATGTATAGCATGATACATAGTATTTACCATCAAAATGTTTAATTATTTGTTTAAAATGTTGGCAAATATAGTTACCGCGACCACAATTGTGATTGTGATTTGTAGAGACCTAAAAAATTGTTATATTGCGGCCACAATCACATGTAGCTATAGACCACAATGACATCAAATATGACTAATGGATGGTCTAGAAACGTTGTTTCTAGATTTGAACCAGTCTCAATGTAACAACGTCACTATTGTGCCAAGACAATCTCCATTTATTTTTATAAATGGAGACGATCCTAATTTATGAAACTAACATTAGGTATACGATTAAGATTGATTCATCTCAACTTCATGATAAAAAAATTAGGCTGGACAAGTGTGAAATACAAGTTTTCTTGATTTAATTAAAGAACATGATGATTTTTGAAAAGTTTGGTATTAGTTCTCACATAGCTTTTCATGAGCAGGAGCTAGTTGGTGTGACATAAACTGATTAGAAATTATTTTCCAATTTTGGCCATACACTTCATGAGTGGTAATTACAACCCACATGGCAGTGAATCAAAATCAAGGGTATTTGTGTAACTAAACCGCAAAGGTAAAGAATAAGAAATATTTCTTTACTTTACAAACTTTTTTGTTCCATCCGAAAGTGGCAGAATATGAGTCTCTAACCTCTTTTTGACAAGGCATGCTCTAAGAAAATGACACTTGAAATGAAAAAAATAACACAAGGAAATCTAAATGTGAGTTTCTAATTTTATGCATGAGTTAAAAAAAAAGTAGTATATTTAAAAAAGCATATTTGAACTTAGTTTATATTTTAAATAATTGAACAATGTTCCAACAAAATTGATATCACACTGAATAATTTGTGTGAGAAGAATCTGCAACTATAAACTGATGCATGTTATGTCTTCGTGAGCTTAACTCAGTTAGTAGGGATAATGTATAATATATGTAAGGTTCAGACTTTAAACCCCGGCCATAAAAAAAATGTGCATTTAATAGTTCTTCTATCTACATATTTCCCTTATAAAAAAAATTATTGACACATGGAGAGACCTTGTTATAAAAGAAAAGAATCCAAAAATTAAGTAAACCACACACTTCAAAAAATTTAGTCCCATTATATTCACTCTTCAACTAAGTCCCTTTATCAAAAGCATTTAACCACTTCTTCATTACTCTTTACTCAACTCATATATTTTCTTCTCACTTTCTCTCCCATTCTCAAACTTAATTTTTTCACAATCATCTCTCAAATGGATATCAAAATTTTCATCATTGCCTCTATCCTAACTTCAACATTATTCTTTGTTCTTTACATTCCCACCAAATTAACCATACCAACCTCAAACTATAGTCCTCCAAATCAAATGAACACAACCTTCAACATCTCCAATATTACAAACAAAAAATATCCAATCAGTTTTGCATACTTAATTTCAGGCTCAAAAGGAGATGCTATGAAGATCAAAAGGTTGTTAAAGGCTTTGTACCATCCAGGGAATTATTATCTTATTCATATGGATCATGGTGCTCCAAAGAAAGATCATAGAGATGTGATTGATTATGTGACTAATGAACCTGTTTTTGGTCAAGTAGGAAATGTTTGGATTATAAAGAAGAGTAATTTTGTTACATATAAAGGTCCAACTATGCTTTCTACAACTCTTCATGCTATGGCAATTCTTCTTAGGAGTTGTAAATGGGATTGGTTTATTAATCTTAGTGCATCTGATTATCCTTTGGTTACACAAGATGGTATGGTGAGTGGCCTTTAATGTTGGATCATGCAATTTTATTTTGTTATGCATTGCTTATTGATTTTGAATCATTTTTTTTAAATAATTGCATATTTTCTTTTATAGCATATTAATTATGAAATCTTCCAATTTTCAGATCTGATCCATGCTTTTTCTGGAGTTCCAAAGCATATTAATTTCATTCATCATAACAGTCATTTGGGTTGGAAATTGTAAGTACTAAGTAGTACTAGTATTGCTCCATTACTTTTATAATAATAAGAATAAAAAATTGATCTATTATAATATTTTTGTTTGAATCAATGTACTAATTTAGTCCCTAAAATTATAAATTTGATTAATTTAGTCTCTAAATTTTACAAAATAATAAAATAATATATGAAATTGAAAAACTTTTATTATATTAGTTCTGTTGGGTCAGTCAATATTTAGTCTCTAAAATTATCTCAAAGGAACTAATGTGATGGATTATTTTTAATCTTATAGATCATTTTAAAAGTTTAATAATTTATTATTTTTATCATAAGAAATCAAACTCACTTGTACTATGACCCTATACTAAAAGTTTATCAACTCAAAAATAATCTATTATATAAATTTTAGTGACTAAATTGGTGATTAACTCAATTTTTTATGACCATTTTAATTTACTCAAAATTCTAATTTTTTTTTTACATATTTTCTAGTAATAAAAGAGGGAAGCCAATTTTTATAGATCCAGCCCTTTATAGCCAAAAGAAATCAGATATTTGGCAGGTAACTAAGCAAAGGAGTCTCCCAACAGCTTTTAAACTCTATACAGGTGTCATTTTCTTCTGCCTTTAATCCTTTAGATTTGTTCTATAGTATCATCATATTCTTATGTATCTAAATCTTCAACTCCATGCATTTGTAATTTAGCTTTCACGTGAAGTATTTTATTATTAATTGACTTATCTATAGCATGTGAGGTTCTGAATCCTAACAGAGTAATCGTTATAGTTAGAGTTTTCCAATATTGCATCCCTCGAGGGCATCATTTATTTTGGTCGGTTGGATCTATTTCATGGACCATAATTTCTAAGAATATTCGTCGTGGTTTAGATTGATTTATTTAAATTTATCTATTGATATAAGTATTTGTGACATTGTCTCCGTAAACTCTTTAAGATAGTTTGCGAAATTAGTTTATTCATAAACATTTATATGATAAGATGCGAATTTAGTTGTTTATCGAAACAAACCCTTGGTTATTTTACAATAAAAAAGAAGGTTAAATTACACTGCACATCCTTTATGTTATATAATTATAACATCTTAGTTCTTTAAGTATTTTTTTTTACCACTTACATCTTTTAAGTTATTTAATTATAACAATTTAGTCTTTAAATATTTTTCGTAACACTTATTTTAAGTTATTTAATTGTAACTTTTAAGCCTTGAATAAGTTACATTTTTTGTATCAAATTGTCACGGTTAAATAACATAAAGGACCTAATTGGTAAATAAAAAACTTATAGGATCAATTTGTTATAATTAATTAACTTAAAGGACATAAGTTGTACGGAAGAAAAAAAATTAGAGGACCAGGATGTTGCATTTACATAACTTAAAGGACATTTGGTGTAATTTAACTAAAAAAGAATTATCGTCTTAGTTTGCATCATCATCTTTAGTGTTCAACTCCACTTGTATATTTGTTCATAAGTCAATGTGACGATCTTTAGGACCCCTCATGACCCAATAACAATTGTGATTAAGAAAAATACTTATATGGGCACAATGATTTTAGCATAAAATTTGGGTATATATACACCAAAATACATATTATTTAATTATTCTAAAAATATATTATTTAATTATTTTTTTCTTTCTATTTTAAAAAAAATATGTAAATGCCTTAAGATATGGTGCCAAATGATTGTGACTACACATATAGTTGTGTTGATGAATGAACTATAACATCATGTTAATCATCTAGTGAATGTTATTAACCATATAGTTGGATGGTAATTTCTAGATAAATTGTTTTCTAAATTAATACCAAAAGATTGTTTCTCTAATTTTATTGAGTTGAACTTCCAATCATTCATTAACTTGTTATTTCTATTAAAAAATTCAGGTTCAGCTTGGACAATGCTATCAAGATCTTTTTCTGAGTATTGTATTATTGGGTGGGAAAATTTACCAAGGATTCTCCTCCTATACTACACAAATTTTGTGTCATCTCCAGAAGGGTATTTCCAAACAGTTATATGCAATTCCAAAGACTACAAGAACACCACAGCTAATAGTGATTTACACTACATTACTTGGGATAATCCTCCAAAACAACATCCAAGATCTCTAACACTCAAAGATTATAGGAAAATGGTTTTGAGCAACCGTCCATTTGCTAGAAAATTTAAGAAAAATGATATTGTGCTTGATAAAATTGATAGAGAGCTTTTGAGGAGAAATCGTGGACAATTTTCTTTTGGAGGATGGTGTTCATCACCATCACAAGGTGGAAAGAAAAGAGCATGTCATAGTTTGAAAATTGAGAATTATGGTGTTCTTAAGCCAAGTCTAGCCTCGAAAAAGATGAAAAATATGATTTCAAATATTATTTCATTTAAAAATTTACGCAAACAACAATGTAGGTAACTTTAATTTCAATTTTCATATATAGTTGATCACTTGTAAAGAATTTAGTCATGATATAATGGAGAAATTTTGTGAGTTCAAGATTTATACTTATGCAAATGATTAATCTCTTTATTGTCAATAAAGGTTGATGTAGTGCCGTAGGTAGTATTTTTTTTCTAGGCAAAAGAAAAAATTGTATTAAATGAAAACAAAAAGATATAGAGGGGATATTAGACCTAACTCAGGTACAATCCAAACAGAAATACATTGTGATAAATCAGACCTAGTGGATCAATGATAAATCAGACCCAATAGATCAACCTTAATTTATCTTTACAAAAATTCACTAATCATGGATGCATGCAGACGAACCCGCGTGCGGGTGCGAAACCGAGTTACAAAAAATATGGAAAGTGAACATCTGTAATAAAAAAAAAAGTTAGGGTTTAAATCTGGCGAATGAATCGACTTCCAACATGGTTTGAAAATCCGCGTTCCAACAGCTCCCTAAACAAAACAGCAAGTATAAAAGCTCTTTCGAGTATGAAGTACCAGAGTGTAGGCAGACATGAAGCCTTGAAATCTGCAGAGCTCAACAAATCTGAAACAACAAAGAATTGAAGAAGTCAGACCACCAAACACAACAAGTTTTAACCAGACGCGTAAGAGACTCAAATGTGAGTGATGAGTCCAACATGTTAGTAACTAGATCATTTCGAGTTAACATAACCAGATGTTATTGGGGTTTTGCACAGACCCTTTATGTTTTTGAAACCATGTGTGGGTTTAAGTCTTGATGACTTAGATGGTGTGTAAATACCTTCGTATGTATTTTTAGAATCTTGTTGTTTCTATAATCTTTGCAAGCCCCCACAACCACTTTGGGTTGGTTTAATTTGAAATTGAATTTTTTGTTTGTTAACCCTTCAGTTTTTAGGAAAATGGACCCTAGTATCCAAAGATTGAGAAGTAAGTAAAGTCTGATAAGAAATTATTTCACCAAGTTCTCTCGAACTATTCATCATTTGGTGAAGTTTATTAACCCTCTAAGATCAATCACTTTGTTGAAATTGAATAATGAATTAGTAGAAAAAATAGTATAGAACAAACATTTATGTTATTGAACAACTTTTTGTCATGTATGGTGTTTGATAAACCATGATTAACACAAATAAAATGACATAAAATTTACTATAATACCTTCTTCTTCTTCTTTTATTTTCTTTTTTGGGTGCAAATACTACCTTCTGTTCTAATCATACTATAATATTTTTTATAAGATATCTATATTAAAGTAAGGTAATTTTAATTAACGAATTTCTTATTTGACTTCCCTTTATGCATCCAAATTTTATCCAATTTTCATTTTCTTTTATTTGGCATAAATATCTCAACTAACACCCTTCACCATCGTCCTCCTCCTCCATCCCCTGAATTCAATTCCATCAATTTAAGATGTAATGTTGGTTCTTGTTTGCTCTACCACCACTGACAACTTTGGTTTTTCACGGTTTAGCAATCTGGCTTGCTAATGACGCGATTATGAGTTTATTTTTTAGTTAGGCTTAGTTTGATTCTAGTTATGATGGTCGCCTCTTGCATAACGGTTGTTTCAGGTTCGACATCAACAAATGGGTTCAAAAGATGTTGTTGGCTTTGCATCTAATGGGTTTGTTTCCAACATTCTCGTTCAGGGGTTTCAGTTGGAGCGTTTTCATGAACATATATATATATAAAGACTACAATTTAATATGTCATGTTAAGATACCATTATATATTAGTATAGTATCTACTTATATCTTCCATGCAATTGACTTAAGCATTGCACTAGTACAAGTTCTAGTTCTTATATAACAATTGAAGTGTTAAATAAATTATTCTAGCTAAGTTTAGAATATCCATTCAACCTTTTCTCTGTCAACCCTTTTCTAAGTTTAGAATATTCATTCAACTTTTGCTCTTTCAACTCTTTTTAAATGGATATATGATTGGATTTATGTGAGTCTTATGCTTAATAGTCGCTTGTGATTCTTTATTATCATATGTTTTAATCACTATTATCTTTTTATGGTTAACAACAGTGATCCCATCTATTGTTCCTAAGACATGTAAGATAGATTTGGTTAAAATATAACAAAGTTATAGATCAAATTGTATTGAGATATAATATTTGGATATTATTATACTACTAAAAAAATGTATTATCATATATCTATATTAAAAAAATTCATTGTTGAATTAAAAGTTCATATCATACAAATTTTCTTTGTAAATCTAAAATCATTGAATATGTCATCAAGCTATGTCAAAACTATATGACTTTATTAAATATTGTTAATATTTACATAATTAATTAGTTGTGTTAATTTTAATGGTAAAATGTGTTTCATTTACCAAAACATCCTCATTAATTATACTCCATCCGTTTCATAATAGTTGTCATCTTTACTATTTTTCTTTGTCTCAAATTATTTGTCTTTTTTACAATACCAATACAAATTTATTATTATTTTCCACTAATATACCATTATTTATCGTCTTTTAGTCATCTAACCACTCCACTAACTATAATTAATGAGTGTGTTTTAGTATATTAAACATATTTTACCATTAAAGTGAAGAAAATTGTAAAGAATGTGAGATTAAATTGGGCAATACTTTGAAACCATAGTGAAGTGGATTGAACTTGAGGTTGGAACAGTAATCATTGGATATTAGGAATAGACTAAAAAAATTTCAAGAAAATATATTTTTTGTCAGGATATAAATATTTGGGTTATATATGTTTTTGGTCCCTATAAATATACCAACTTTTTCGTTTTAGTCCCTCCAAAATTTTCTTTCAACTTTTAGTCCCTATAAAATTTTCAATCACTACTTCTGGTCCCTATTTTTAAGTTAATTTTTGTATTTTTTTTTTAATGAAATTGTGCAGAAATATGTAGAATATTGTAAAAAAAAATCTCCCAAAAAATTAGAATATTTTAACAAAACATAAATTAATTGTGAATTTTTAACCATATGAATTGTGATTAGATGTAGTTAACATATCTTACAATCACTACAGTTGACACATTTTGACTCTTGAGTCAAGTACCAAAGATTGAAATATGATTTGTTGAAGTTAAGAAATTAATTGTTTCATCTTTTGTCTAATGATTGAGATATGTAGATTGTAGTGATTACAAGGTATTTTGAGTCTAGGCTGGTGTTTTTATAAAGCATGAATGAAGAACTAGGTTAAATTACAATTGAGTATTGAATTAATATCTCTGTGGTGAGATTAGTATGGGATGAAAAATCAAATTAAGTTACACTTGACTAATTGAATTATTCTTGACAATTGTTTACATATGAAAAAAAATTAACTTGATTGTTAGAATTAAATTTTTGGTTTTTTTAATGTTCTTTTAACTTCTAAAATCTATATATGAATCGATAATGTATATTTTTCCCTTAAAATGTTGAAGGAGAATGTCCCAAATCCCAACTCAACTAATTTAATTGTACTCTCCTTACTTGTTTTTTTTTTATATATATATCTTATGGAATACCCTCCTTACTTTAACATTTGAATGAAATTTATTTAGTTATTTTACTACCAAAATAATAAAATAATATGGTTAGTACATTGACATGCAAAGAAATACTGACTTCCATATTTACCATCACTTTAAATTATTATATGGTATAGAGGTTTAACCACTATATTTTTCTCAACCATTGATCTAAGGTAAGAACTTTTTGCTTAGATTTTATATCTAGTATCATTTGCTGAGTAAAAGGTAACAACTCGACAGGAGGTAATATATAATTTGGGAAGAAGTGGTATAAAACTTAAACAATTTCTGCACATTTATCATGTTAGATCAGATATCAAATAATTTTTAATGTTACATAGACCAAGGTACGATAAGCCTATCAAACTTTACAAGAGGTTAAATATATATAACATTTAATGAATTTATAAGATGTTAAAAATTATCATTGTCAATAACTTTTTAACTTTTTAACTGAAATTGAGCTGCAATATACAAAACAGAAACAAGGTTGAATCTCTACTTCTACTATTCTATTAGCTTTGTAATGAATGATATTTAAATAAGAAAGTAAAGCTAATAAGAGAGATTTCATGGAAGTTACAAATTAAAGTTTGAATCTCAAGTCACTGAGTTTATGTTTGGATCAACGTCTCAATGTCAACCACCATTATTTCAAGGAAGCTGCATATTGAAGTTTAGACCTTGATACACATTTAATATTTATCCAATAAAAAATAAATATGTACTAAGATCCATATATTGTTATGCTTAACTAATAAGCTAATACTAGTACTAGTTATAGTTCTAGTATAACAATTGAAATGTAACATAATTCTTCTAGCTAAGATTGAATATTTGTTCAACCTTTTCTCTTTCAAAAATTTTAAACAAGATATATAATTGACTTTCTACGAGTCTTCTTCTTAATAGTCTCTTGTAATTCTATTTTATCATATTTTCCAATCATTCCTACCTACATTTGGTTAAAATCAATGATTTCATCTATTATTCCTAAGAAATGTAAAATAAAATTGGCTAGAAATATAACTAGATTATATAGATCAAAAGTGGTAGTTTACCCAATTTTTAAAGATGAACATATACATACAAACATGAATAGAACATTTTCTTGATTATTTGAATATAACTGTGTTAGATGACAATATATATATATATATATAGACACACACACTTTTATAATACATATCTTTTTAGTTTAATATGTGGTGTTGAGGTAGCTAAGATTGTTTCATATTTTTAGCATATCAATGATTGTATATTGTATCCAAGTGTATGTAAACACAACAAAAAATAAAGTGAACTTATCTAATTTTTTTCTCATTCTAATTGTAATTATTGATGCATCTACAATTAATTTAAGCTACAATAATAAAAATGAAAAAGAGTTATGATGCATCTACAGTTACACGCAGAAATACAACACATTAAGCCCTATAAATTTAGATTTTATACAATTGAGAAATTTCTATTTTATCGCAATCACGCATCGTGGATTGTCCGATCAACATTGAACGACTCATGTATTTTCAAATTATAGTTATACTGATAGAACAATTTTTTGTAGCTATGTTTACGAATTTTTGAACTTATATTGGATGATTTATAACTTAAACTTTTTATGTCAATGTTACCTTTGTTTTCTTAATTATATTTTTTTTTGTCATTCATATTTATCAAATACTTCAACAATAAACTTTAACATGTTTAAAAAAACAATTAACTTTAGCAAATATTATAATTTAAATTTGGAGAGGGGGAGGCGATTGGAGGGGGTAAAGGTTTAATAACATGATCTGAAGTGTTGTTGATTTGATGTCACTTGTAACGGTTATCATCGACGTCGGAGAATATCTCCCATGTATTTCTTCTTGTTCTTCGTAAATGGAACAAGGTTGCTTTTGAGGCAGAAATGGTTCTTCGTAAATGGAACAGGTTGTGTTTCTTTCTCTCTGATGCTGGAAGGAAGGAATTGTACAGTCACATTCTTTGGTCTTTTCTTCTCTTTCTTTTTATTTTCATTAATTATATCTTTTAGTTTTGAGGAAGGATTATTTATGTATGCATTGTGAGTCACATCTCAAACAAATTCTATTATATAAATATATTAAAAACAATAAGGACTTAATTTTATTTAAAATATAATTTCTAGTCACATCTCAATTTTTTTATTACTCAAATACAATGTTGTTATGGCGGCCCAAAGAACCGCAACTGTTAAATTTTTACTCAAAAAACAAATAAAATCTCAATAAAAGTAACTGTTAAGGCAAATATTAACTTGTAATGATCATTCAATTTGAGAACAATATCCCTTTTTTTAATGGTCACATCTAAACCATTAAACATGAGATGATAAGAGATATAAATTATAAAGAAAGTATGATATTGAATCTGTAGTTGAGATGTAACAATTGATAAAAATTGAAACAATTTTAATGGAGAGAATCCATTTTCGTACATTTGAGATTTTCTTTTAAGGTAAGTTTCTAAGTATTTTGAAGTTTGGTTGGATACCGGTATTATGTAGATAAAATTTGTTTAGTATCTTATTTATAAATAAATGACATTTTCTTTTATGGTAAGTTTTTAAGTATTTTAAAGTTTGGTTGGATACCAGTCACTACTAGAAATCTTGCGTTTTGCCAGAGAACAATGCCAGGAGCTTCAGCTCCTGGCAAATTTGCCAGGAGTAATGCCAGGGAAACCCCTGACAAATTGCAATTTCAAACCGGACAAAATGTCAGGAGCAAACCCCTCGCAAATCGCAGTAACCCCTGGCAAATTGTAGGCAGGAAAATTTGATTCAAATTAAAGTTAGTGAAAATACAAGATTGTCCTCGGTTTTAAAAACAAAACAAGGGTATTTTTGACATTTTCCATCAAACCCTAGAAAGCTTCATCTTTTCTCTTCCTTCCTTCATTCTTACAATTCGTGTTCCTTCCTTCCTCAAGAAGCGGCGGCTCTTCTTCTCAATCTCTCAAGTTCAACAGGTTTGTTAACCGTCGCCGTCGTTCCTTCCTTCACTGTAAAGCGCAACCGTCGTTCCTCACCGCCGCCGTTCATCAGGTATGTAACCACCATAACCGCCGTCGTTCTACTCTACTGCTTTCATCTTCGTGTTCTTCACTGTACGTGTTCTTCACCATAACTGCCGTTTGTGTATTTTCTGGTCCAAACCGTGCATGTTTAAATCGTTTTTCAACTTTGAATCTTATGTGCATTTTCTGGTTTTTATTCATAATCTTTTTTCCTTTTGATGTTTTTTTTCAAATTGGACTTCATTGTAGAAGGGTTTTGATCTTAGGGTTTTATGAGGTTTGAATCTGCTCCTTTATAATACAATACTTCCTAGATAACCCACATATCTAATCAAATAACCCCAATGCAACATACCATATGACTTGCAAAATAATGCAGGTAAACAGAAAAAAAAAAATGAATCTTTCTTGATTGAAAATCATTACACTTCTTGCTTTATTCTGCGTGTTCAATTTTTGTTTCTTTATGTTTTAGTATTTATAAGTTAATTTTCAAAATCCAATAAGATGCATTTAATTGCTTTTAGCATGCATATTGTGATGTGCATATATAACTCTTACCAATTCTTGAAAAGTTTTAGATTATGCTTAATTGCCCCCTTCAACTTTGGTCCACCTTCTATGTCAAGATTCTTGTCGTTTTTAGGATGATTAACTAGTTGTGTTTTTATTCCCTATCTTACAAAGTTGAAAAAGTTGTCTTGCAATTTAAGGTTTTGTTAGAATATTCTTGAGATTTGATGGTTGGAATACTTGTTTTTCAATATATATTGGTATGCAAATCATTTTCAAATGATTCCATTAGTATTACATTGTAACAATTTGGTAGGAAAAACTATAGGTGTTTTGTACATATAGGTATGCAAATCAAAATAATTAGTAGAAAATGTTGAAATCTTTTCAAGAACAAAAACTGCGAGGAATGATAAGGTGAAAGGATTTACATAAGACAAAATTCCTCTTTTGAATTTAGCATGAAGATGAAATTTTTATTTTGTTGGTTGCTCACATTTATGTTTTTTTATAGTTAATAATTTATTGTGTTCTTAAGGTAATTGGATTTCTTAGTAAACTTTATAGTCTGCATAATATTTGCTACAAGTTAGAATATTTATTTGCTAAACTTTATAGGCTGCTTTGTTAAGATAATGAATTAATGATAATTGTATTGTCAAGTACTCTATTTGGGAACTCTGTTTTATAAATGTGAAACAGTAGTTTGTATTTTTGATGATGAGTTTTATTTATTTTTTATCACAAAAGTTTACACTTTCTTTTTTAAGCAAGTAAACTAAAATATCCTTTGTTTATTTTGTTTCACTGTCTATGGGAATTGCTTCAGTGTGATGCTATTTAACAACCATGAGAATTGCTTCCGTATGCACTTTTTGTAGTTATAACAAACTTCAGGGAAATCTTGGATTTGAGGAAAACATGAGTAGTAAAGTTAATAACCGTATGAAAAGCACCTTAGGAAATGAACCTAAGTTTTGTTGATGTCAAATATACCTTTACAAATTTTTGCTTATACTTGGTTAATGCTAGAGAAATTGGCTTTCCTCGACAAGTTTATCAGGTGTTTCATCTTTTTATGGGGACATGACTGATATGTGATAGCTAAACTTTTGTATTCAATCTATTTGTCTCTTGGGAAAATAATGCATAGAATGTGATTCTACTTTTCATATTGTTAGTTTCTGATCCCTGATGCTGAAATTGTTGCAAGTGACCATGATCTTTCCGATAGTTGAATTGGGGGAATCCCTTTGTTTATTTTCAAATGATTCCATTAGTATTAGGAGCAGCTGGCTCAGTATAGGCAAGCACAAGCTCGAGATCCCTCCCACATTATAGCGCCAGTTTTAAGTCCCAATGTTGAGCCTTATCCAGTTTATAGAGATGAGGAGGATGATGTGGATGATGATGAGGAGGATTGAAGTTGGACCCCTTTGTGATATGCGTCCTTTATGATAGGTTCTCTCATGCCTTTATCTATTTATTTTCTTGTTTTGGAATATTTGGGGAAGTTTCTTATACTTGCCGGACAATTTCTACCTATTTGATACTTATGATGTAATATTTAGTACAATTTTAATTTCAATGAAGCTAGACCTAATAGTTTATGTGTGCTATTACTTTAATTTGCATTGTTAATTACTTTTTCTAAACCAATTAAATTAAAATAACATTTTAAAAATTAAATTTAATTATTTTTTGAAAAATTAAATTAAATTCGTTTTTATAATTATTTTTTTATTAAATTTTAATATTTTGATTTTTTTAACAAATAAAAAACATTTTTTTAAAAAAAAATCGTACGCAATTTGCCAGGGGTTAACCCCTCGCAAAGTCCCTGGCATGCTTTGAAAAGGACTGATGTGATGCTGGCACAGTCTGCATTGACCAGAAAAGCCTGCATTTACACAGACACAGTTTGCCAGGGGTTGAGCCAGGGCTTTTGCCAGGGGCGCATTTGCCAGGAGCTAAAGCCCTGGCATATTCATTTGCGATGAGCAGATTTGTTGGTGATTCTGCTCCTGGCAAAACTCCTGGCAAACGTCCAATTGCCAAGGCTTTTTGCATTTTGCCAGGGCTTCTGCCCCTGGAAAAATGCAACATTTCTTGTAGTGAGTATTATATATACTATATATAAAGAAAACAACATCTTTCCGTTTTTTTCGACTGACTTTTTTCTTTCTTAAAATGCCTTCAATTTTCAATACAAATAACACATGTAACAAATAGATAAGAACAAATTTAAATATTAAAAAAAAGTAACAAATACGATATAAATATATTTATGTATGATTTTTTCTTTATCATTTAAAAAGTGTAAAAAACTATATGAGTATATTTATACTTTTTTATCATCCCAATTTTTCTATAATAAAGATTGTTGTTGGTGTCATTAAAAAAAAGAATTTAGATTAAATTTTTTTGGTATAATGTTGGTGTCATTGAAAATGGTAATCATGGTTAGTTTGGTTTGTTATAACTTGAAAGCAACTAACATTTATATTTTTAGTTTTAATCAAAATCAAAATTTCATAAAAAAAAGCACCGTTCATAATTTTCAAACGTTGACGCAATAAAAAAGCAAAAAGACGAGCACGTGAGTGCCCGTCTTTTTGCTAATGTAGATAAAATTTGTTTAGTATTTTATTTATAAATAAAATAATATAAAAATATGACATGATTGAACGAGGGTACACATGACCAAACTCTATAGGTATCATTATGTTCGCCTTTCTTTAAATGTGTTTATTAATTTATGCAAAAACAATTAATTTTAAAGGCCTTTTAATTAGGTCAAATTTTGGAAGTCTAAAACAAAAGTTTGAGTTGTCTTATGTTTAGGGAGGCGATGCTCAAAATGAAGAAAACATTTATCAAAAAGAGATTGTTTTTCGAAGGAGTGAGAATATTTTTTGAATAGAATTAAAGGACACATGTGAGAAATGCTTAAGTATTTCCCACTCCTTTGAAAACAAATCTCTTTTTGATAAATTCACAATAAAGATTTCCCACTCCTTCGAAAATACATGAATAAGAAACATTGAAAACACGATAAAGATTACTATAGCAATCGATCAATAATATAAATGGTCAATGGTTTGTAAATGATTCTGATATCACACTTTCAAACTTATTTACATAAATTTATTTCTTATTATCACGAGGCAATTGATAGATTGCGTCTAGGGGTGGGCAAAAAAACCAAAAACTGAACTGCTGAACTGAACTGAACTGAACCCAAAAAAAACTGAACCATTACTAACAATTCTGAAACTGAGCTGAAATAGTTCAGTTCAGTTCAAAACAGTTCAGTAACTAAAATTCAATTTCATTTGTTTTTTTCATATTTTTTTCAAAGGTATCAATAATAACAGTTAGTTCAGTTCGGTTTGAAATAGTTCAGTTCAGTTAGAAATGCAAACAGTTCAGTTCAGTTATTTTAAATTTAGCAAATAGTTCAGTTCAGTTCGGTTAAGTTTTCATCCCGAACTGAACCATGCCCACCCCTAATTGCGCCAATAATAATAGGAGGAATTGATAATTAACTAAATATGTGCCGCCTTAGCTAAATGATGAGCCGCTTCATTGGCTTATCTGCTAAATAATAGCGCCGAAAACCGAGACATCAACACGAGAGTTTTTTGAAAAATAAAGGGAAAAAATGTCTAAACTTTGAAATAATAGCTTCAAAAATTTGAGACATCTTCTTGAGACTCGAAGTCCAGCAATGTACACTCAAAGGGGAGAGGAAACTACTTAAAGCAAACATTTAACAAAGAGGCCATGAAACATATGACCGTAGTTATGGAATAGCAAGGGAGGCAAAGATTTCAATCTCACTAACATATGTTTTGATATCAAAATCTTACGATTGAAATTGTGCATTAACTGATTTTGAAGTGTAATCCAAGAAAGTCAAATCAACTACAAAATCATTTCTAATTCCAACCAAAATTGATAGCATTACCTAAGTACAACTACCAAACCAACTAAAAGTCAAAAACAGATAGCATTTGTCTACAATACTGCAACTACCAAACCAACAAAAATAGAAAGAATTTCTCAACCATCACACTCAGAAGTCAGAACATATCAAATGTAACTTCTTGGTAAAAAGTGCTTTTTCCAAACTTTCTGCATTGTGCAGATGGATGGATATTCACTGCACATCCACAAGTTAAACATAGCATTGAAGTGAGTGAAAAAGTGTAGCTTAGTCAGACATCACATAAAAATAGAGTAAACCATCAAATTGATCCCTCTCTTTTTAAGTCATTCTCAAATTAGTCTCCGACTCTGTCAATATTTCAAACTAGTACCGTTTTTGTCCAAAGTTTCTCAATTAGGTCCCTCGTCATGTGACAAAAACATATAGACATGGACCTAATTAAGAAACTTTTGACAGAGACAGGGACTAGTTTGAAATATTAATAGAGTCAGAGTCTAATTTGAGAATTGCTTACAAAGACATAAACCAATTTAGTGGTTTACTTGATAAAAATAATATTGACAATACCTAAACACAAACATTTGATAAAAAAACAGAACATATGATAATTTAATTAGGATGGGAAACAAAAGGTGGTAGTAGGTTCCAACGGTCTAATAATTCTCAAAATGGCTGCATTAACTTAGTTTTCAAGTATCCTACACCATTGGTTATTGGTCCTTAACTTTAATCCTCTTTTCACTATTTCAGTCCATAATCAACGGTAACCATTAATACACATTCAGACCACATACCAAGAACACCTTTTTCCTCATTTTCAGCCTCATTTACCCAAAATAGATCAAATCATAATAAATAAATGAAATAACACTTCTCATAGCATAACATAAACAAACACTATTAAAAAAACAGTGCCACCTTAAGAACAACTAATTAAACTACTAATAAGTGATTAAAGCAATAAGTTACATATCTTGATTACATAATCTGATCAGAAAACGACGGAAGTCTCCGAAAGAAGTTCACGAAAACAGAAGGCATGTCACCGCGAAACCTTGGATGCCTTAGATAATAAAACCCAGCCAAAAGCACAAACCCTTTAAACGGCACAGCATAGAAAACCAACGACATTACCAAACAGAACACCGCAAACATTGCTGTGGCACGTGGGTCTCTCCAACTAAACAAAGCTTCCAATCTCTCACCCTGTGCTGCAACGTCGCCCATCAAACTTTGTGCCCTCCCAGCAAGAGCACGCACCCTATCGTACCTGATTCTTACCACTTCCACAGACCTCATTGTTGGAAACCCATCAAACTCTTCATCAAGTTCATCCAAACTTACCATGTCCACGTAGGACATCCTCGGATCCATGTTCTTTGGCACCCTCATTCTGTTCCTAAACCTCAAAATCAAAATCAAGAAAGCATACATGAACACTGTTGGTAAAATCAAATAAGGACAGAACACAATCGCAATGAGAAGCGCATGAACTAAAACCGTTGTTGCTGGATTCACCCACGTGCGAATTCCATCTAACCAATAAAACACAGTCGTTGAACGTGACAAAAAACCAACTAATCTAAACCAATTCGCTTTACTTTTCCTCATGCTCCACACATGAGTATCTGAATCAAGCATGAACTGAACCACTTCTGAACCCAAAGCCGGTTCAGACCGGGCTAAACGAGCAGTTACTATCTTCATAGCAGTTTGTCTCAAAACATCTTGCTGACCTGGGCCGAATGGTTTAACATAGTGCATTCTTGGTAGAATTGGACTTGTATAAGCCTGCATTAAACTCAACCATGAAGAACATGAAAATCTAACTGCAATTTCAATCTCACCCATTCTCCTCGCACCACCTGGCAATAAAACAATCAACGAATAGGAATTAACGTAAACACGGTTAGTGTCTAGTGTAGACAACCGCACACGAATTTTTCCCATTCTAACATCTCTAGCATCTTTCTGAAACCTTCCATTATCAAAAACACCAATTGTGAGAACTGTGCAAGGATCATAAACATCCCATGTGTATTGCTCATTCCATCTCGGGTTAAACCGGTCTACAATGGTCCTGGTTCGAACCCATTTTGGACCATATTTCGCCACCACATAAGCATCAGTTGTTCCACGTGTCCCGTCTTTGGTTTTCACCGGAAGAAGATTCGTTGCTCCACGAATCCCAACTTCAAGTAAACCAATTGGAGGCTTCGTTAACTGCTTTGCAGAAGCACGAACATCGCTAGTCACATGAGCTGCTTCGTCTATCACATGATATCCACCTTCTAAACAAGCACGAATATGTATCCTACCTGTGCAGGGACAAATCCAAATATGTTAAATGTTAATTAGTGGGAGCAAAATTATATACATTCAAATTAATGACATCATTATCATTGAGCGTCTCATGCAGATAGCCCGATTGATGAGACCTCGATTGATGAGATCAGAGACACCTAAAGGAGTTCTAACTAGGAGGGTCATGGACTCAAACTTAACATAGCTTGATAATTTACTACTCCTCCGTACATGTCGTTTTTTGACATTTTACACGACCATCAATAAATTTTGTTATTTTTAATATCATTCGTTCTCTATAATAAATAACTATATGTATTATTGACAAACTAGTAATTAATATAGTTGCATTGAACTTTGAAAACGATAAGTAAACAAAAACAAATTTTTGTAAATACCACAAGTAAAAAGAGAGTAACATTTACCTGTGTAAGAAAGACTTTCCTCTGAACCGCATAAATTGAACCATCTCGACTTCACATCCGTCTGATCATCTAATCTCCGCTCGATCGACGCCACATGGATCTTAGTTTTCCCAACTGATCTTGAATTTGAAACATCTTCTAATGTAATAACTAGAAACGGTTCAAACGGCTCAGAAGCCACAAAAACCAAATCTTCATTCCACGTGGGATTACCCGAGCTAACTAAACCGATCCGACTGGTTTTAAAAACTTGTGCACCAAGCTGAGCTTTAACATAAAGCTCAGTACTCCGAACCTTAGGTTCGGAACCCAAACCACCCAAACCCAGCTGTAAATCCTGGGTTTGGATGACCGTTAATCTCAAATACCACAGCTTCGGCGAAAGATAAACTTTCGCTCGTGTCTCCGGTATCAAACCACCGGAATCCGACTGCCACGACTCCTGAAAAGCCTCATCTGCTTGAGTTCCAATCCATACCGCAATCATGACGTCATTTCCCGGTGAATTATCCGATTCAAGCGTATACCATTGCGGTGCCAATGGACTATCCGGTGGAACTCTCTTCGGAACTTCTTGCAAATCAAACGACACTGTACCGAGTGAAATCTCGGTTATTTGCTTCTCTTTGTTTTCTGATTCTGATGATTCTGATTCTGATTCCGACCAAACGGAAACTTCTAAAGAAGTTGAATTAAGTCCTTCTTTATCAAAAGCGAAAACCTGATCCCAATCTTTACCTTCATTTTCACTCTTTGTTCTCACACTATGAGTTCCAATCACAAGCTTAGAAAAAAGCTTCACAGATTCAGCTTTTGATTCACATCTCTTCGCCTTAACAACGCGAACATATAGAAATGGCATACGATCAACTAGATCGTATGCCGCACTTCTGCTTCGATCTCTGCTCAGAGATCGAAGCTCGTGATCACTCACATTAATCACATCAGCTCTTTTTTGAACAATTTCATATTGTTTCTCTTTGATTATTTTGACATCCTTCGTTTCAGCCACCGGTGGATTCACCACCTCCGGCGCCGGTGGAGTTGCCGGTGGATTCGCCGGTGGATTTTCCGGTGCTGGAGTTTTCTCTGCTGGAGTTTCTTCTTTTGGCTTTTCCTCTTCTTTTGTATTTTCTTCTTTTTTCTTCTCATCACCGGCTGAATCGGTAACCGGTGGATTCTCGTCTTTTTTCTCACTATCACCGGCTGATTCGGTTACCGGTGGCTTCTCTTCAGCTTTCTCTTCTTTCTTGTCATCACCGGCTGAATCGGTAACAGGTAAAATTTCATCCACGTAAGAAATTTTCAAACCAAGTTCACCTTTAATCTGAGAGAAAACGCTCCTTTTCTCTAACGGATAGTAAACGATCACTTCTTCACCGCTTTTCACAAACGTGCTTCCGGAGATTTTAACTTTTCCTAAAAAAGTACTTCTCTTCCCAGTTGTTTTTTTGTCGTTGTAAAGATTGATCTCCATCGTCTCAGAGGTCATTGAATCTTGGTCAAGGACAAGAAACTCGAGTTTCTCGTCCCATTGAGGGTTTAAATCTCTTGATTTTGTTTTTGTTCGCTTTCTTTGACCGTCGAAATCAACGATCGCGTAAGCGCTCGCTGTTCCTTGACCGTCTTTTGGCATTAGATTCTTTGCATTGATGACTTCGACGATTAGTTTCCTTACAGAAACTACTTCCGTCGTAGTCATTGATGAATTATTTGATTGAGCTTTTTTGAGGTACCAAAAGAGAAACAGAACAGCAACGGTTTTTTTGAGGTTTTTGTTGAATGAATGAATGAAACAATAAGTGTGACAGTTTGTGTTATGTTTCTGTTAGAAGTGAAAGAAAGAATGAATGAATGTGAATGTTATGTTTATGAGAGAGAATGAGTTATAAGGTTTATTTATAAGAGGAGAGAGAGGGGGAAAAGAAGGAGCGTGACACGTAGGATGAGATGTGACACGTGAGAGAGTGAGTCAGCGTGTCTGGTGCTGCTGAATGTGATTGTTGTGTTAACAAATTGAAGAAATTTGATTCTCTGGTATGTGGTGCTCTATGTTAATCTTTTCTGATTTTCTACTTGTTGAATTGAATCCAAATTAAAATAATAGAGATTATTTGAATAATGGCTGCTAAGTTATCGTTGACAATGGTGAATTGACATCAATCAAAATTATTTGGTGGTAAAAAATAAATATGTGATTTTGATCGATGTAATGGTGTTTATGAAGCATGGTTACGAACACAAACACAAAAAACGACATTGATACTACAGACATGTCGACACCATTAATAATTAAAAAAAAATCACATAATTCAGTGTAATTTTATGTGTCAGTGTCAAACACGCGACACAATGCGTGTCTGACACCAAGACACGCCTAACTCGATGAGTGTTTATGCTTCATAAATTAGTGTCAACCCAATCTGAGTAACTTTCTTCACTTTCATTGATAGGTAAATAAGAATTTGTCATTTAAAATCATACTTGAGATTTGAGATATTTATTGGGTTTAATTTAACTACTATGTGATCTAGCTAGAACATTGAATTCATATTCTAAATTGACTATATTGGTATCTTTTTTAAATCTTTAAACAACGTAGTCAAAACTCAAAACACTTGTTATTTTAGCTTTGAAAATTGATATTTTGATTTAAAAGAAAAATTAGGCTACATATTTTGTGAATTGTCTAATATTCAAAGATCATTGTTTAATATCACGTTTAGTTTATGATTCTCGTCTCAATGTTGATTTTTTAAGGTTTGAACTTTGTACCTCTTTAATTTTGAAAGCAGATTTCATGTTGTAACAGCAGGGAGCTGTAAAGCATCTGAATTGTCTGATCAGAATTGTACGGTCATGATCATTTCAACAATTTTCAATTTTAACCGTTCGATCTTAAATAAACGGTTGAGATTGAAAACAACGTGTGACTGCATGTATTGCTACAACACCAAGTATGAGTCCCTCATTTCAATGGGTCTTAACTCACCAACTTTGTTTCTAATAGTTGCTATTTTGTCAATATTAGAGCTTGGTGTTTGGGACAAAAAACAAAATTGACATTTTGTGATCATTGTATGTACCAGGTGAAAGCTGAAGTTTCATGGTAAATTTTTAATGTAATGGATAAAGAAGCTTTTCTTTTGTTCATGATAAAAGCGTTGAAGGTGAAAATGCATAGTACACTGCATTTGGTGGAAAGAAACTTTTACTGCAGCAGGCTCTCACAATTCATCATTTCCTTTTGCCTACTTTCCTTCTTTTCTTTTTAATTATATAAATAAAATTAAGGGTTAATAATGATTTATGCCCTGTAAGTTTTCTATCTGTAATATTTTTTTTTTTAGTTTTCTTCCTTGTAATTTGAATTTTTTTTTTTTTGGATCTTCATGGCAAGTTTCACCACCTGTAATTTAAGCAAATTTCAGTTTATCCTCTGTAATTTGAGCAAATTTCGGTTTACTCTCTGTTAATTTGAGCAAATTTTTTATCCCGTTGTCATATCATCGATTTTGTTCCACATAAAATCTTAGGACCGATCCTGTGTAAAATTGTGGTAGTTTCACTATGATTCTGATCACAATCCACTGTGATAAACTGATAATGTTGTGGATAAGTTTTAAGGATTATTTTGAATTATGCACAAGTATATATATTTTTTTACTTGGTCTGATTTTTACTTATTTATTCATTAGTGACTACCTGCCATGAGTGCACCACTTATATATATGGTTCAAATTAAATTCAAAGGCTGCTACCACAGTCATTACATTACACTGTACCATTGCAGTTAAATTACATAAGAAAAAGACCCAACATGTGTGCAGTTTTTTTAAATCACAGTACCATGTGTTAGTTTAATTTACATACACGTAGTTTTGGATAATTTTTTTCACTAAAATTTTAACTTTTTTTAATCCCATAGCATGTGTTAGTTTAATGCATGTGAGTCAGCATAAATCAAACTCAAGATATTGTCTTCAATCAATAATTAAAATAATACAGACATAGATTCTCATAAATTTCAGTTCCTGCAGAATTATTAACTTCTTTATTGTCCTATTATCTAATCCAAATTTTGTTTTCTTTATATATGTGCATGTTGTCTTTGTCCAAATGAAAAAAATCCCACTTGTAGTATCAATCTGCAAATATGAACGTTGCTCTGTTTGTGTGTTCATTCATTCATGATAATAATAATTTCTTGATCAGATAATAAGTTTAGAAAATGACATTAAAGAATGAATTTATGAACACTTCAATGTGACAATGTGTTATGTTGGCAATAACCGCTATATGTACGGTTCTGACAAGATGCATGCTGCTAGTATTTAATATACTATATAGTACTTTATGTTCATAACAAAAAATACTACAGTACTTTTAAACAATATTTTGGTAACGAATTTTAAATGGAGTTGCATGTTGAATCGGTTGATGCTCATGCTTTTCAAGTTTTTTAGTGGGGATAACTTCATGCTTTTCAAGTTGAGTTTGATTTGATGAGTAGGTGTACATTAAAAAGTGGATGAGAATGTTACAATAAATATTTAAACAAAGCAACCAAAACAAAAAAAAAAGTTAAGATTTGAAATGATGCAACTTTTAGGTCGTCTTAAAACAACTTGAAGTAGGGTTGGGAAAAAAACCAAAAAACTGAACTAAAGAACCAAAAAAAACCGAATCGTTATTAACAGTTCAGTTCAATTCAAAACAGTTCAGTTCGAATCGAAACAGTTTGGTTCAGTTTGGTAGATAAAATTCGATTTCGTTTTTTTTTCTTTCTCAAAGGTATCAATAATAATTGTTCAGAACAGTTCAGTTATTTTAAATTTAGCAAACAATTCAGTTTGGTTCGGTTCAGTTTTCATCCCAAACTGAACTATGCCCACCCCTAGAATGTAGGCGCTATTTCCCTTTTTTTACATAGGAAACCAAATTTATAAATTGGGTAACATGAGTAGATTGTTATTGACAAAACACAAATAATGTCTAACTAAGATAAAAACATGTGATCATAACTTCCAAGATACATGATAATAAAAAAAAACAAAAGTTTAGATGTTTCATTTATGATACATCATTTCACCACATAAAAAGGATACCACATTATGGGCACCCTTGTTAATTATATTATCAATAGTTGAAAAACGTTCATTTAACAATCTTCAAACAAAGAGCGACGCATTTGATGGAATCAAATTATTCTAAGAAATCATGTACAATGTAGAATATGTTATTAAATTAAATTTAGAGATCAACTCACAAGCTTCTTTGATTCTAGCACGTTTTGTGAGTTTTTATGATTCTGTTATGATTCTCCAATAATCATGCCACATTTTGTGAGTTTTTAGAGTTTGATTGATATTGAGATTCTAGCATTTCATTGATATTGAGTCTATTTTGTCTTGTTCTTGTTGCAGCTAGTTAGTTGTTGTGTCTGCACCTATGGAGCATGAACATTGTTTGGATTAGGCGAGTCCCGGTGTCGGACATGTGTCGTATCTGATACCAACACGATACCGACACTTGTAATTACACTAAATCATGTGATTTTTTCAAATTATTAGATGTGTCGGCGTATCAGTGTCGTGTCCGGTGTCCATGTCTGTGTTTGTGCTTCATATATCTGCTCTAAAACGGATTTTGCTTGTTTGCACTTATGCTGGTTTTACTTATTGCTACTGATATTTTTGATTTGTAACATTAGTAGGTACTATGAATTGTATTAATTGGTCAACATTAGACCTTAACATTAGTTTAATAAGAATTGATAATAATAGGAAAATAATGTGACAAACACTTCATTAACTTATTGCATCCAAATTGGATAATGCAATATGCTTAATTTAGTTTATATTTGATCTAATATTGTTAATGTGATTCATTTGTGAAACCTTTTTCTTTCTTTCCTTGGCAGACATACACAATTGAATTAGAAGCAGAATTGAATCAGTTAAGATAAGATAATTCTTGACTGAAACGGACTATGGTAAATGTTATTCATTTTACATAGAGAAATCATATTTAAACAACCATTTTGTGACAAGGAGACTCATTTCTTTTCTAGACGACCTCTGGTGAGGAGAATCAATTTTGCAAGTCTCCACAGAAAATTACACACACTGTTAGGGACCTTCAACTTCCAAATTGCCTTCGACAATCCTTGGTCCAGTGTCGTCTTGACCGAGCTATAGCCTCTGATGGTTTTATCAACATGTTCTCTCCTATGAAGGTAAAATATCTTCAGCGCTTTGGTTCAGACCATTCGGCAATCAAGATTTCCCTTGAAGAATTTGCTAATGATAACCACAAGATAAAAGAGGTTAATTGTGAACAGTTAGTTAGAGACATTTGGAGGAGAACCAGGGATAACTGTGGTGATAAACTAGCTGTTATCCAATCTCTAGATGAAGAATTTAAGCACCTTAGAACAAATGAAGTGAAGAAGGATATTCTGAAAACTGAAGCTTCCCTTAATAGTGATATCATGTGGGATGGTTCTGTGGAAGATATCCAATGCTACAATGGTTGTTTGATTTCTGTTTATAGAAGTAACTTTTTTATGTTTAGAAGTTAAACAAAATTAACTTGTGGTAATATTTGTTCTATCCAACACATAATGTAATAGCTGAACAACCTGAAGAGAGGTAAAAGAGGTCAACAAGCCTCCATGTAACAACTCGTTTTTTGCTAGAATTATTTTATTCATTCATTATGTGTGTTTATATGTATTTGTATGTGATTATTTGTCTCTGTGTGTATTTTATTTGGGATTAATGGATTTTTGGCCTAGAATGGTATTTTAGTCATTTTAGACATGGGGTATTTTTGTCATTTTGCGAGTAAGGGTAAATTAGTCATTTTGTTAAGAAGGTTATTTTTGGTATTTTGGTGAGAATGGTTATTTTACTAAGTTACTAGTGAGTTGGAGTAATTATTTAGAGATTGTAATTATTCGGTATTTTGACGGTTTAAGTGAGTAGTAACTTTTGAGAATTAGTTGGTAAGAATGTTGAGCTCATTATGACAATTAGAAACCTAGCCCAATTAGAAGGTGGTATATAAACATAACTCTTTTGAGAAATTAGGTTAAACCTTTCATTATTTTATTTCACAAAAACATAAGAGGTAGAGAGAGAAAGTAGATAACAAGAGGAAAGAAGAGGAAGCTAGAGAGAGAGCTTGGGGTTTGAAGATCTAGGAGCTAAATTGAAGCCATAGATAGGACCTTTGAAGCTAGAGGTAAGGGGGATAGATCTTTTTCATCAATTAAGCCATAACTTCTTGTTTTCAATTATGAGTTTAAGTGTTTTTGTGTTAATCGTGACTTTTGTGATTTTGATGATGAATTCTGTGCTCCTAATTTATGTGATGGGTATGATAAACTTCATGAAATTGATATGTTATGTGCTTAAAATTCATAATTGTTTTTGTTGATAAGTTGTTTTAATGATTTTTGCTTATTTGAGTGTAAATCATGAATTGATGAGTGATTATTGTTGAAACATGTTTAAATTCACTTCATAGATGTTTATACATGTTTGTATGTTGATGGGGTTTAAAATGGTGTGGTTGTTTGTGAAGTTTGAATGAAAAATGAGAAAAATGTGAGTTTTGGTGAAAAATAAACATAATGATGATTTTGATGAGAATTGATGTTATGATTCCATGTTTGTTGTTGTTTTGAATGCCTTTTGATGTATGTTAACTAATGAACAAGTTTGGGGAATGAATTTGGGTCAAAGGGGATAAAAACGGGATTTTCGGGTGAAAAATGGTGGGTTCCCGAGAGGAAACCCAAGAACAGGGTTCCTTGTTCTGGTGCAACTCGCCAGGCGAGCCTGTGGCGAGCTGCCCAGTTCAGCACCCTTGTTTTGGCTCGTTCCGGGTACTTGGGGCCGATCCGGACTTTTCCAAAATGATTATATTGATGTATTTAACCGTTGTCATGATTTCTAAACCTTTGAAAACATCAAATGAATTGGATTGAACTTGGTTTTGTGAATCGAATCAAAAAAATTTGAAAAATGTTCAAGAACACGTATTTTTTGAAAACTCGTTTTCCTCGAAGAAAAGGGTAGGTTTAAGGTTGTTTACTGTAATGATGACTTTTAAAAGTGGTTATGGATGGTTTACATGAACTTTAACTTGGTTTTGCTTTGAAAATGGAATTCTTTAGAAAAGTGATAAAATGAGACGAACTTAGGTGAATTTTAGAATTAATCGGAATTGGCCTATGATGCGTATATGCATATGCTACTGTCATCATATGTGAGTAGTGTATATGCTTTGTTGAGGTGTTTGAACATTTATACTTTGTTTTGTTGAATTACTTAGAAAATGTAGATAGTGGTGAAAATAGACGAACTTAGTTAAAATGTGGTTCCATGACCGGATAACTTGCAATTGACTTTATGTTCATGATGATATGATAGAATAAGAATGAGTAAATGACGATTGAGTGTTTAATTTGATGAATGTCATAATATGGATAGTTGTCCGTCTTTAGGTGAAAGGTGACTTGAAACTTTATTGTTTTCTTTGAGGTGATTGTTGTTGATGATGATTATGTTGATGATTTGAATGTTGATGATTTATTTATGATGGTGAATTCTTACATGTAAATTGGTGATTAATGCATGTATAAAAAATGAAGACGAAAATGACGACGATTTGTTTGTTGAACGTATGCATAGTCGAGTCATATGTTCATGCATTCATAACTGTTGAGTCGGATGTTTATATCCATATTGGCGACGATCGAATCTTTGTATTCATATTGGCGACGACCGAATACTATGTACTCATATTGGCGACGATTAATGATACAAATGTATCTTGAGGTGACGACCTTGCAATTATTAGCATCTTACGTTATTCTTAGCATGTTTTTTAGTTATTTTCAGTGGGATTTAGTAGCATAAAGGAGGAGTATTAAAACAATTGCCTATGATTTTGGGACTTTTGTAATGGATTCAATATTTGAGTCTGTAATTCTAGTTTTCCCGAAATATAGCAATTTTAGGGGGTTTTTGAAGTAATTCACGGAGAAATCATGCAAATCGGCAAATCAAGAACATTTGAAGAATTGTGATGACTTAGGAAAACCAAAAATTAAGATTTGAGAGGCCTCAGAATACTTACAATTGGGAGGAATTCCGGTCTCAAAGTTCCGAGGCAAGTTATTTGAAAACGAAGACCGAATACGACGGAAAATCGGAGATTGGGCCCATGAAATAGACCCCATGCGCCTAGGGCATGGAAATATGCCTACAGAATGGATTCGGAAAGCCATGCGCCTAGGGCATTTACCATGCGCCTAGGGTATGCAAATTTCCATACTCACATGCGCCTAGAGCATTTGGCATACGCCCCATGCATGCAAGATTGCGAGGCGCAACCGATTTTTCCGTGTTGGGTAAATCCCGCACTTTTAGCCCAAACCCAGGTAGAAACTGTTGGAACAAAGGGTGTTTCACAAGTCACCTATTGAGTTTTGACAATAACAAGGTATTAAAAATAATCAATTGGATATGCTAAACAATTTGTTCAAGTGTACAGGATCCATAATCAAAGTACTA
>Ga0228711_1000229_pt1 | contig 59043 bp, 42 predicted proteins | sample MedpolnodulmetaG_2_FD_177996 | JGI IMG/M metagenome (GOLD analysis project Ga0228711, IMG submission 177996) | Root nodule microbial communities from Medicago polymorpha collected in Santa Monica, California, United States - brown nodules | ecosystem: Host-associated > Plants > Roots > Nodule... | reverse complement strand
TTTATCCGTGTCTAGTGAATCCCTCCCGGAAAGGTTTCTTTGACATCTTCCCTTGCGAGAACGGAGAGTTTGTGTATCATTCTCTATATAACCCAAGGACGGAATATTATACCTATGTATATGATTGCTTCTTTAAAAAAATGGGAGTTCGGATGCCCTTCACTGATTTTCAATGTGAGATCCTCCGAATCCTTAATGTAGCTCCTACCCAACTTCATCCAGAGGCGTGGTCTTTCGTTCGCTCTTTTGAAGTCATTTGTCGTGGAATTGGGTTTTCACCGTCTGCCTACGTATTCTTTAGCTTTTTCCTAGCCAAAAAAAGTAACAACTCTTGGGTGTATATGAGTAACTTTTCTGGTCGCCCCCTTATCCGACCCTACCATGCCTCCTGGAAAGGACTACACAGTTTTAAAAAGAAATTTTTCTGTGTCCGACCTGGGCCAAACTATCTTCGATTGTTTCATGATGAATCTGATAATCCTCTATTTCCTTTATACTGGACGAAGAGTCTCCGTTCTAAAATTAAACTTCGTACTTTACAAAAATCTGATGAAGATGGCCAGTTAATCTTGTTGTTGCGTCAGGCTACGCCTGTCCATGCATCAAAAGTGCTTGAAAATGAGCATGATCACCAGAAATTGAGTTCTTTGTTGAGTAATTATTCCTCCCTCGACATTCTAATTTTTATTTTTTTTTTGCTCTTTTAATACATGTATAAAACTTGTTTGCGTCTCTTCATCGATTGTTATCATGATTTTACTAACACTTTACATTATTTTTTTGCAGTATCAGCCGGGATGGCGCCACTCACCCAGGAAGAGCGTCGTGCTACTAGGGCTCAACAAGCTGTGGTGCAGGGGGTCGCTCACTCCGAACCTAGACAGGACGAGCACATTGGATCTTCCAACGCTTGCCCGAAGACGAGCTCCAAAAGACGTCGTCCAAATACTTCTATGTAAACACAAGTTAGGCCCATTAAGTTGTGATCCAGACCCTCCTATTGGTTGTCTGCTTTGAGTACGGCCAAGCGTGGAGTTGAGACGCGATGATCGTTCGTACATGACACGTGGTATCAAGTTAAGATCAGATGAGCTGGCTAACTTGACTCGAACAATCAATCCAGCGTCGACTGAAGACTTGCTGAGCTGGCTGGCTTGACTTGAACAATCAATCCAGCGCAATCAATCCAACATCAACTGAAGACTTGCTGAGCTGGCTGGCTTGACTTGAACAATCAAATGGAAATGGTCTACCCATGTCAGTCCATTAATGTAAATAAATAAAATTTTATTTTAATTTATAAGCTCTCACTGACGAAAATCGTATTTTCATAAACTACCTTAAAAACTTATAAATAGTACATAAAAACTTATTTATTTGCATAAACTGTTTTATATAAACTCTAAAATAAGCTATTCCAAACGGGCCCTTAATGATTGACAAGATTGTGACTCTACATATCTAAAAACAAATATTCTTCAAAATCTTTGATGTTTACTGCGTTGAATCAATGATCACCGTTCAATTATATTTATCATTTCTTTAAAATAAATAAATAGGATATTTCAATAGTTGTATTTTTTTATATTTTTTTATTTCTGTTTTATTTTTAGCAAAACAAAAACAAAAATGATAATATCCTGTAACATATTCCGCATACAACACGGAAACGACGAAGAAACGTTTCCTCCTCCAAATCGAAATTCAATTAGGGATTTCACAAACCAATCATTCAATTCATTAACCCTAATTTCAAATCATGCGAACCCACAATGCTGTAGAGATGGCAAATACGGTGCTTGAAGTCGCCGACCTCGCTTGGACCGCCGTTGAATACCATCACCACCACCATCGCCACCGTGATCCCGCCGTCACACACGATGATAACCAAAGTTGTCCTTCCGACCAGGATTTTGAGGCTCTTCAATTGGAAAATCGACGCCTCAGGAATTTGCTTGATCAGAATCTAAAGCTTCTGAATAATCTCTCTGAATCAAATTCGTTCCTCAGTAGTTGTCCTCCTGATGTATATATTCAAATACCCTATTCTTTTTATTTTTATAATTTTTTGTTTTTTTTGTTAAAAATTGATGAATAGAATATGGTTTGAAAAAATGTGTTTTTTTTATTGGGTGGTGCAAATTATGGAAAAAAAGGAAATAAGAAACTATTTTGTGATTTTTGTTTTTGTTAATTGAGTGATGTTAGATTGGTTGCTTTGTAATACATGGTAATCATGTTATGCAATATTGTTTGAAAAGATGGTTGAAACCTGTCTTAGGTGGTTTGTGCATGTAGAGAGAACAGAAAATACTGGTGGATTATGTACTAATGAGAGTAGATCAGACGGAGAGTACTCAGATTACTAGAGACAGAGGAAGATCTAGAAAAACTATAAGAGAAACTATTAAGAAAATCTAGAGATTAACGACTTGGATAGGGATATGATATATGATAGAACATTACAACTTGGATAGGGATATGATATATGATAGAACATTATGACGTCGGCCACTTCGAGCACCGTCTCTGCAAAGTGTACGACATTGTGTGGTCTCATGGTTTGAAATCTGGGATAAGATTGGTTGTTATTGTTGTTGTTTCATGTTATGCAATATTGTTTCACCTTCATTTACAAAATAGGATGCATTTTCATTCCAAAAGGGTTATTGATTAGTTTAGGAGCATTGTGTTTTGGGTGTTATTTGCTTAAATTAGAGTTTAATGGCATATAATGTAAATTATACTCCCTCCGTCTCACAATATTAGTCGTTTAAGGTTTGTGCACGATTATTAAGGAAATGATTAATTGTGTTGATTTCAATGGTAAAATTAGTAGCATTTACTTAAACACCCTTATTAATTGTAGTTAATGGAGTAGTTAAGTTGGATGAAATTCAATAAATAAGGGTATAACAATTATTTTGAGAAAAAGAAAAAATGCTAAAGAGACAATAATTGTGAGATGGAGGGAGTATTTGCATTGCCATTTAATGGAAAAACCCTGCATGTTTTCATGTTACACTGTACCATTAATTTTAAAATGCAGTTAGTAAAAACTGGGTGGCATCACAAATTAATAGATTTTTATTGGATGTCTATGAAACTAGTTTACGTTAGCAATGCATATCCGTCCAACTTAGTGGCGTGGTTTCTATTTTAATCATTTATGTTTCGGGTGCTATTTGGTTGTAGTTGCACGTGCGATTAGCTGCTACAGTGAGGTCTGATGAGTACTTGACTCGACTCAAGGTTCTACAAGAGGAAACGGCTAGTGGTGGAAATCAATTTCCTTTTAAGGAGGCTACTGGTATTTAGTTAAACTTATCTGCTGTTGATGGCTTCCTTGTATGTGATATTGACAATTTATTCTTGTGTTTTTTGTTGGTATTTGATAGAGGTTGATTATCAATCCGCTGATATTTTAATAAATGTCGACTCGAAAGAACCCAGTTGGTGGGTTTGGGTTGCGGACGAGACAGATCCGATTAATTTTGAGGAATGTAGTGGAATTGACGATGAAAGTTACTTGATCATCAGTGAGGAACATGTCGTTGATGGAGTTGCCAACTTTATGGCAAAATGCATTATGTCAAACCCAAAAGCCCGGGTATGCACTCGCTTGATTCACACACCAAAATGCATTGTTATAAATTTGATATGTCGCATCTGATGTTGTTTGCTTCATTATAATGCAGAACATGTCACCAGAGGAACTACAGAACAGTAAGTTTGCTGTCAGATTACTATATCATGAATAATTTTTCCCTTTGCATTCTTTACCCAAATTGTTAGAAGGATACAAAATTGTATCTTGACTCTTTGGGGGCGTTTGTTTCCAGTGTTCTAAATATATTCCTGGGAATCCAAGGACAGGAATAAGGATTACGGTGTTTGTTACAATGGAACCTTGAGTTATTCCTAGGAATTATTTATACTCGGGAAAGCTTTTTACCCCACGTTGCCTGGCTTTTTATTCCCGTCTAATATGGATGGGAAACTTTTATTCCCAGGTAATGAAATCAGTTTGTGTAAAAATAGTGGGCTAACCCCACTAAATACACGATATCAACCGTACATATAACACAACTGCTTTCTCTATCCCTATCATCTAATTGTCTTGTTTTCTCTGATATTTATCTCGTCTAGTTCTTTCTTTAGGTTCTTGGCAATAATACCATTACTTCCACTTGTCATTGTTTCTTGTGATAAAATGATATAAACACTGATGCTGCATGATTTCAATTGTTAGTCAATTTCACAAATCAGAACAATGATATCTTATTATACCAAATGAATTTGGATGTTTAGTCAAAGGGATATTTTATAAATTGTAATATCTATTTTTCAAATACATAAAAAAAATAATATATATTAATTATTTTTAAAGCAAAAGATTCCTGGGAATCGATAATGCTACCCAAACACTTTTTCAATAAATTTATTCCCTAGAAAGTTATGCCTGGGAAAAATATTCCTGGGATTATTTTTTCATACCGTGAAACAAACGCCCCCTTGTAAAATGCTCTTTCTCAAATGGACTGGCTAAAGGTTCTACAATCCATTGTTTCTATGCTGGATGGGTGAAACTCTTGTTTATTGCAATTATTTTAATTTGTTTAATCAATTCACCATATGACTAACGGTTGAGTTGTTAACTGATGAATACTATTATTTAGCATGAACTGTTACAATAGATGAAGTTCCTTTTAAACATGCTAGATGAGGCAAATACTAATTTGTCATCTTCCACCTTTTTCTCCATTTCCATTTTTAGATTCACGCTGTGTTTCGTTGGGGGAAATGGAGATGATGGGAAGGGAATTTTTATATATTGTTCTTGGCTGGTTTAAACTCACCATTGCATCAGATAAATTAAGATCCATTAAGCTCCCATTTTCTACTCCTTCCATTTTTTGCCACCACACACGACCCTTCTACATCCTAATAGCATTCGTCTTCTTTCTCAAGTCCTCACTGTTTTCCCTTGATCCAAACACTTCATTAATGTCTTTTATATCAAAATTTCTGATTTACGGGGGTGGGCAGCTGGGAACCACTGTCATACTTTCTATGTCTGATGCTTGTTCCGTAGACTAATTTTTTTTGTTCTTTCAACCATCAACAATTTTCACATTGACCTGATTTTAAATGAAGTATCCAACTACACACTTTTCGCTATTGTGACAAATTAAATACAAAATGTTTCTATCTCATGTTTTAAATGATCTGATGACAGATCTATCAAAAGCATTTGCTGGTACAAGCAAACTGGAAAAGGTTTTGGATATTTGGACTGCTGGAAAGTTGTTTTATACACTGTCTACCTGGGGACTTGCTTTGGCAGGGTATCACTCTCTCCCTGAAACTGTTGATTGTTTCAAGTTGTTTTTCACTTAAATTTAGGTCACTGTTTTTTAGCTTTAATTTAATTTCATTACAATTATTTAATGTTTTGATAACAGGCTGTACCAAACTCGTTCATTGTTAAAATTTGCGGCAAAGGGTGTTCATTCAGGTGGTAAACTCGCTTTCAAGATGAGGGCTCTAAAGATGGCCGTTCCACGAACATAGCAAATGAATAATGCATGGAGCTTTGCAGTGCCTTGTTTGAAGAAAGCAATTTGTTAATTAATACTTCCTACAAGTTACTGCTCTTGTAAATAATTTGTAAATAACACTGTTCTTTGTTGCTACAAATCCTGCATTGGATTCCAATTATGTTGCTGCCTCGTTGGTAAATTGTATTAAATATTTAATTCATGAATGATTTAATGCTCGTGTTTTGATAGACCATCCCCAATAAGTGAGGCTTTGCTTCACAAGCCTTCGTACCTAGTGGGCAGCACCCTCAACTAGAGAGAAAATGCGAAGTGTATTGCCCACTTGCCTTATTTTGTCAATTTTTTTTTTTTTTTTGTGTACCAATGCAAAAGCAAGAAAAGCAAAAGAAAAACAACGGGAAACGACTAAGTTCGAGGATGCATAATCCTTGAGGCATCAAATTAAAGTCTAGTCTTCAAGCTTTTAAGTGGGTGATTCCAAATCTTCATCTTGATGTAATTTCTAGAACCAAACTTTTCAAGAAAATTTGTACATGCATTTCTTTCCTTGTAACATAGATGCACTCGTTAGCATTTTCATTAAACTAAAATAATTAACAAATCATCTATAATATTATGATCAAAATCAATGCATTGAAAATTGGAGTTTTTGACTTTTTTAAAGAATATTTCTTTATTAGGAATCCTTAAAGAGTGCCATTAGGGCACTCGTTAACAAGACCTTAATATAACAATATGAACAATAATATTATGATCAGAACCAACGAATATAATAATACAGTACGAACGATAATAACCTCAATGCTTTAAACCCAAATGGTATGGATAACCCGAGGGTCAACCTCATTTTGCATATATTAATATTTGGTTTAATTGCACTTTTAGCTCTCTTAGTTTTATAATTGTGCAATTTTGACCCCTCAAATCAACCTCATTTTACGTCGACTAATCAGCCATGCACATTTTGATCAATTTTAATAATAAAAAAAAAACACCAATGTAGCTAATTTTAGCGATGTGACATATCTATGTGTTTGCCAAAGTGGAAAATAATAACATTTTTTAAAAATCGCTCCACTCAATCCTTCTTCTCCCTCCAAATCAAAACCTCAATCCTTTTTCACTCTCATCTTTACTATTAGACTCCCATCTTTTCTCTTACTCTCACATTAAAAAATTAGAATTGTATATTACACTAACAAGAACACAACTTCCGCTATCAATAAAATAATGGTTATCATAGAAACTGAAACTGTCAAAACAAGACCGATAAATTTATCAACAAAATGATAATTTTTAAATTTCCCATTTCTACTATTATTTACAAATAAAGTTATTCGAAAATATTTAATTACTAAAGTAGTTAATTATAAAATACAATATTTTATTAAAAAAATTACTCTAATTTTTAATTTTCATTCAAAAAATTGGTTAACTTATTTTTACTATAATTTTATGCATCATAGAATAATAAATTATAATATCAAATAATAAAATTCATCATAAAATATTTGCAACAAAAAACTTCATCGTAAACTACTTGCAACAAAAAGAAATATATATCTTGATTTTTTTTGACCGAATTTTCTAGGTTGACTCAACCTAGATACACCGCTATTTTTTTGTTTGAGCTGGACATTAAAATATCAAGAAACAAGAAATTTTTATAATTTCCTAAAAAAATAAAAAATTTATAATTATATTAACGTAAAATGATTACGAGTCAAAATTAAATTAATTTTTTTACCACCCCTCAATTTTTTTTAACCAAACATTTTTACTTCATGAGTAAGTTTTTTTTAACGGTTTTTCATCGGTTAGTTTAATCATAAGTGTGACAAGACATCGTGTAAGGATACGATGATTGATTATTCCTAAATAATGATGAGTATCTAACATGTTTTTACTTTATTTAATGTTTAATTAATTTAATATAATAGATTTTGTCCTACCGTTTTCCGTTACACTCCCAAATCCCAATATATATCAAAAACCCTAATTTCTCAATTCCACCCCCAAATTGAACCATAATTCATTCTCTCACAACAATGAACAACCCAAGCAATCTCAACTCACCGAATCGCAAACCAGGAGCTGAACAACAACAACAAGGATCATGCACTCCGGAAAACACCTTCAAGAAGAGAAAATCCCCAGCAAAATCCACTCCTCGAAAAAAAACCTCCAGGGTAATGTAATCACACAATTGTTACCATCATTGTGTTTTTGTTGTTGTTATGCTGTTAATTTTAGCTGTAATGTGGTTAATTAGTGTAATTCACTGTTAGATTGATTAGTGACAGTGTGAATTGAATTTTGAAAGTTGGAAAGAGAATTGTGAAATTGAGGGTTTTTTGATGTGTTTGTTACTACTGTATGCAGAATAATACGCCGAAGAAAAACGGGTCGGTTAATGGAGTTAACGGGACTGGTTCGCCTGACGTGGCTCGGAAAATTGATTTGCGGTTGGAGGCGAAATTGTCAGCTGAGGTTAGTGTTCGATTCATTGGAGTTTGGGTTAAAAAAATAGACTTTTTCGGGGATTTGTGTTTTTCGAAAATATTTATGAGATTTGACGTCGTTGAACTTGAAACATTTATTATGAGTTATGACTGTGAGTTTGTGTAAGTTGGGTTTATTTGTTGCTTATGTATGATATGATATGTAGTTTTAATGAGTTTTTTTTACCTCTAATTGGATCAGGAAAATTCGAGGATGTTTGCGGGAAGACAAATACATCCGTTCTTTTCATTGTGTAAGGCGGAGAAGAAATTTAAGGATTCGGCTGATTCGGAAAGCAGTTTGTCTGCTGCTAAGAGTGAGAGTGGAAGAACCAACTGTGGTCCTATTCATGTATTTGAAGATATTACGGTATGCTACTATGGCAGTTCTTTCTATGATTTAATGTGGTAGCTTGATTTGAGATTAGATTAGGTGTTTAATGTCTATATGCAGACCTTTTGTAATGAGGTTTTGAGTGTGCGTGTGTGTGTGTAAAGTAAACAATTTGCTTTAGAGGGTAAAGTTAGAAATCACATCCGTTGATGAGAAAATCGGTTGATGATTCCTTATTCTACCCTTTAAGTGAGAGCTCACCCACTTGATTGGTTTTAAATTCTGTTATTACTTTTGTTTGAGTTAGCCATAAAATTTGCTAATGCAGGATGATACTTCATCTCTTGACTGGAGTGACTGGACATTTTTGGGAAATACCACCATTATAGATTGTAGTCCAGAAAGTTCAAAATTTTCTGTTATGGAGGGTTCTGTTGAACCCTTAAATTTTGATAACTTTCTTAGTGGTGTAAAATCCTCAAGCACATCCATTTCTCAGAATGCCTTGTCTTATTCAGATGATAAACTACCTACACAGTCAGAACACATGATGGAAATGTTACCAGAAAATTCAGCTGTAGCCAATGAGCAAGAAACATGCCCTTTAAAGCCGGAAGATGCTAAAGTGGTAAGTAATTTGTTGTATAATCTAATTAACACCCGTTAGTAATAACCTTCCCCCTTTGCACCACTGTAGGTAACCATGGAAACTAGTTTAGAGGGGGAAGTATACCTCTGCTATGTGTCAATGATTAGTTGTTGTTTCCAAAAATTATTGCCAGGACTTGGAGATGGATGAAGCCAGTACTATATCAGGGCAAGCATGCAATACTGGAAAATCAGATGCTGAGCCACCGAGTAGGTACAACATTCAATTGTCACCGACCTGACTAATTTCACTCAGTTTCCCTCGGTAGTTTACCAATGGGATATATTGATCATTTAAAAGAAAATGGCTGTATTTTCCTTGTTTGTTTTTCTAATAAGACTATAATAACTTTTTAAATCCCTGTGCAAAAATTAGCTAGCAAATTTATTTCCTGATAGTGAGTTTTTCCCTTATATCATATTGCAGAATGGGTTCTTTCTGTCAAAGTTGTGAAGATAAGGCTGAGAGCAGCTTATGGATGCACAAGTACAAACCAACAAAAGCCTCAGAGGTCTGACATTTCTAGTTCACAGCGTATTCTTTTTTAAAAAGTGAAATATGAAGTTGCATATTTTGATTCTACATGTTCATACTTCCTGAACCATACTTTTCTTGTTTTACGATATTTATTTAGGTATGCGGTAATGATGCATCCCTGAATTTCTTGCGTGACTGGTTACATCATTGGCATGAAAGACGTTATCAGAACAGAAAGGATTCCTCTAACAAGGATCAAACTGACATACCAGATGGTGATGGTGATTATAACTGTCCTGATTGTGACTATGCTTCAAAAGATGTTAGCGAGGAGGGTTCCCTGAAGAATGTTCTTTTAATTACAGGACCAGTTGGGGTATGTAGAATTATATCTGTCACAACTGTGGCGTACACTTGATGGATATATAATTTTGCTGTTGTGCTATTAATATCATGATTATATAACCATTTCAGGATTGAATTCTTTGAATCTTCTGCCCTTTAAGAATCATTTGATTGAAATATCTGTATTTTATTCATTTGATTTTTAAATAAAATTTCTAAAACACCTATGTCTTCCGTTGTACTTTTGAGTATTGGGTTACATCCATTTAACTATGTATGATCATCAAATATTCAGAAAATTTCAGTAATTTAATTGGGTATCTACTGATAATACACTGGACAATTATCTTTCTTTTTCTTGGTATTTTGATTTTAATGAAATACGCGTATGAAGTCCAAAATTGTCCGTTTGTGCTTTATAAAATTATCTTGGCATGAATTTATGTAACATAGTTGCTCCTCTGCTCAATTATGCATAATAGCTGTCCATGAAAGTTCTATAAGTCTTGAATCTTGGTATTCTGATCAAAGGTACCATATTTGTATAAATTCTAAAATTTCCCATTTTTGCCTTTTAAAGTTTCTTGCCATGGTTAAGTAGAACATATTTGTTGAAAATTCAGAAAGTTATTACTCTCTGTGCTCCCAAATTCATATTTTCTGTGTATACACTTATATTGTTCATAACTTCATATTGGTTCCTGAAGCATGAGTCTGTCATATTGCAGAGTGGCAAGTCTGCAGCTGTCTATGCTTGTGCCCAAGAACAAGGGTTTGAGGTTTTAGAGGTATCTTTAATTATAAATATGTTTTGGTTATTTATGCTTTCAACTGATTCACCTTTGTCATGATAATATTCCTCGATCTCATGTACCTATAAATCCCAAATAGTCAATTTTTTAAAAGCATATATATGGTCAAGCATGCATAGCAATTAATTAGCCAAATTGGGACACATTTTGACACAGTGCTAAGCTTGCCTTTTCTATATTTCGGAGTTTATGCCATTTCTTGCCTAATATGAAGTATACATAGACAACTAAGATGTGCAAAAGGATGTAACTAAAGTTTCTAATCCATTTACTCGCCCACAAATTACTACCGATATGCTAATCGCCAAGTTATCTTTTCTACCCTCATACTTAGGTATTTAGTAAAAATGACACCTTTACCACCTTGCATAAGGGACTATTCAGCATCTTCCCATTGAATCAAGAAGTGATACATAAATGATTTGCATTTACTAAAGCCTAACTAGAAATAACTTCTCATCCAAAGCCTTCTCACTCTGGCCCCAAATGATTTCATCGTTTAAATATTTGGACAATGTAGAATTTTCTTTTCAGAAACAGCGTCAAAAGAATGGCCTTTTAGAAGAGAATCCTATTTGAAATCTTAACAATCTAAACTTAAAATATTGTTAACATTGGCAATTTGTTAAGAAAGCTCTTTCACTCCTTGCAACTTGCATGCTACCGTCAGAGTTAGGACACTCTTCCTGCACGTTTTGTTGACCATTTTGTGGCTTTTTTCCTTTAAATCATCCATAAGTAGACCTTCATCAACTTTGAAATTAACCTTGTCCTTTCTGAAAATTGGAAGTCTAAGCTATAAGTTTCACCAAGCGCAGCACTTATTGAGAATGCTCTTTCACTCCTAGTTGTAGTAAGTTGCCATTAATGTCAAAACACATTGACTGAACATCCTGTGCTGCTTATATTCTGCCCTTAATTCATTAAGAAGCAGGCTTTCACTGTTTTCAGGGTATCAATATTATTATCATTTTAAGATGGTGAAAACTTGGCTTAGGTGGTTTGGGCATGTAGAGAGAAGACCTGTAGATTCTGCAGTATGGAGGGTAGATTAGATGGAGGGTAATCAAATCACTAGTGGCAGAGGAACACAGAAAAACAATAAAAGAAACTATTAAGAAAAATCTAGAGATTAATGAGCTGGATAGAAATATCGTATATGATAGAACATTATAATGCCATTTGATCCACGTAGCCGGCTCCACTTAAAGGGATAATGCTTGGTTGTTGTTGTTGTATGCTCTACCTCCTCCATGCGAACAAAAGCTGATTCTACTTCAACCACTTCAATTGTTTTCAACTTGTGCAGAGAAAACTCTAGACACTCTAAAAGTGCAGAAAATGCTTTTGCACCTATCTCTTCCCTCTCAGAATTCTGAACTTTGTGGAGTTGGCAGTATCAAGAGTCATATCCTAAGGAACTTACTTTCTTAATAACCCTGCTGTCTCCTTTCCTATAAACATCAGTATTGTATGTTGGAAATCATTACTTTTTTTTGGCATTTTACTGCCTGATCCTCAATAGGAAGTATATTGGAAAATGACGTGGCATGCGCCTTGGCATTCCTCTGAGCATTCTTTCTAAAAAATATCTTTAAGTTGCTAAAAAACAATCCTTTCTCTGTTTTTACGAATCTGTAATTTCAGTTATCAATTTGGCCATAACTATTAAAGGTTATCTCTATTGTCAACAGCTCAATACATCGGATTGTCGAAATGCGACTGCTGTCAAGCAGTATTTTGGAGATGCTCTTGGATCACAATGTGTCAAAAGGTTTGTTAAGAGCTAAGAATTACTAAGTGTTTTTGAAGTCCATAGATGTCTTAAATCTTAAGCAATAAGCTTTTAATGTTGGCTGGGCTGGTTCTGGTATTCATTCTCCACTGAGAAAGAGACCTTCTTCCTTAATTCAATTTTATTTTAATATAATCAAGTTAGTTGTTTTAAGAAGCACTTCTATCAAGATACTGTACTAACATAATTTATATGCTGTATATCTCAGTTTAGTGGAACACACTGTGAGTTCACAGAAGAAAACTGTGAAATTGCTCCAAGCTCCAGCTTCGCCTAATGTTAAAGAAGCTAAAGAGATGGATCATGATGTGATTGAAATGATAACCCTATCCGATGATGGAGCTCATGGTCCTGGTGGAACGTCTCAGAAGTTGCACGCCATTGATAATACACTTACATCTGATGCTGTTCAAACTTTAATTTTAGTTGAGGATGTGGACATCCTTTTTCCTGAAGATCGTGGATGTATTGCTGCCATACAACACATTGCCGAAACAGCAAAAGGACCAATTATATTGACCAGCAACAGTGAGTTTGCATGTTTCAATAGTGCATTACTGCTCAACACATAGCTTTGATCAATGTATTAATGTGTTCATTTTTTTAAATTAGGTAAAAAGGCTGGTCTGCCAAATAACTTATGTAGACTACATGTTTCTTTCTCATTGCCATTGCCAGATGAGTTGCTTCGTCACTTGTTCACGGTATGTGCTTTAGGATCTCCAACCCCTTAAAGGAAGGGAAAATGAAAAGATTGAAAGTGAAATTTATGTCTTCTGTGGATAACCTGCAGGTTTGCGCCACAGAAGAAGTTGACGCCAATCCTCTTTTAATGGAAAAGTTTATCCAGTCTTGTGACAGAGATATTCGTAAAACCATTCTGCATCTTCAGTTCTGGTTCCAGAATAAAAAATATAGCAAAGGTGACATAGCATACCCTTTTAAGATGTGATGATATTGTTCAATTGATACTCCCTCTGTCTCAAAATAATTGTCTCTTTAGCATTTTTTCTCTGTCTCAAAATAATTGTCACTTTAGAATACCAATGCAACATTTATTATTTTTTTCCACTATTATACCCTTATTTATTGAATTTCATCCAACTTAACTACTCCACTACCTACAATTGATATGGGTATTTTAGTAAATGATACTCATTTTATAATTGAAATCAACACAATTAATCATTTCCTTAAAAATCGTACACAAACCTTAAACGACTATTATTTTAAGACGGAGGGAGTAACCGTATATTTGATAAATCTTCTGATTATTTGATTGAAATATATTCTGTTAAATATATTCCCTATGTTCAAATTGTTATTTTTTATTTTTTTTATTCCAAAAAAAAAATTGTTATTTTTTTTAATGATGACTGACAGAATGTTGTGCTTTATGTTTATAACTATATTGCGAATATGCATTTATATGACCTACAAGGAAACCATAACTCTTCAACTTTTGGATCGTTACTGTGTACTTTGATTGTTCTCTTACAATTAATATAATTTACAATTCCCATTTATCTTTTCGCCAATGGAATGGCTTGGTGAAACTTGTGATTTCTTTTCTTACTGTCCAGACAAGAAAGTGAAGACATTATATGGCTCACTTCCTTTTGATCTTGAGGCTGGTCATAAGATACTACCGAAGATGATACCCTGGAGTTTTCCCTCAGAGTTATCCAAACTAATTGAGAACGAAGTCACCGACTCAATAGCTACAGTGGAAAACAACTCAAGCTGGGAAGGGTTAATTAAGGAAGAGCTTTGCATCAATGAGAAGGAAAATAACTTAGATGGTCCGTGTATGGGAACTGATTATTTAGAGTTCATGAAGACGATTAGATCTATTCCAAACCGCGGTGAGTTTGAAAGTCAATATAGTGCTATCTCTGAGTTACATAGTTGTTCTGGACCCTCAGTAACATCCTCTTGGCAAAAGGACCAAGGTAAATTTGTAGTGATGTCCACTGATGCTATGGATAAGGATCCAAATAATAGACATTCTGTAGACGTTCATGACGAAGATTACAAGAGACAGTCCCTTGAAGGCAACACTGATTCTTCCTTTAACTTTCTATTGAATCAAAGCTGTGCCAGTACGTCTTTTGGTGAGCTGCTGCGTTCTGGTTTGGAAGATTCAGAGGTGGAACAGTATAAATATTTAGAAACAAGTTATGATGCATGCTTAAACAACACACATACATCACTTGATATGTCCTGGTTTCCAGAATCAAGATTTGTTTCCGAGACTGCAATTCAAAAAAGAACAGAAACAGAGTCTACAGTTGTGTCTTCTGGTGGCCATCTTGCTTGTCCGGTAGATGTTTCTCTGAGTAATGAGCTGAGACCATTCTCTTTCAGCGTTTTTCAGCGCTTGGCCAAAGTGCCTCAAGATCCAGATTTGTTGGTAACTGCCGAAATTCCCAAATCTTCTCCAAGAGCAATAGCACCAGATTTTTGTGATGACAGCGTGGAAATCGCAACTGTGTATAACCCGATGGATGAGTGCAGTCACTCTGATTTTAAGTTGGAGTCAAAATTTGTTGATTCTAGTCCATCTATGGAGATTGATACAGTGCAAAATGTGTGGAGGAAACTTCGAACAGATTTGAAACAGCATGCCAGTTCAGAACAGATAGGTGCTATCGAAGTTGTTAAGCTTGCTAGCGGGCTAAGCAATCTAATTTCAGAAGCTGACTTGTTGTTTCGTAATCACCAACAAAAACAATGTGTAAGTTCCTTGATAAAGTTTTTTCTTCAATCGTATTGTATCTTTACTCCCGTTATGATAATATGCTGAACATGCAGGGTATTATGGAACCTCCAACTTCCCTGTCTGATGAAGACACATTTAGTTGGTATGATGAGCAAATGATGATGTCAACTGTTGCTGTACATGGTTTTTGCTTTTATGCCAAGCATATAGCAGAAGCGGGATTGAAAGTGGGTTTTGAGGACAGGGTAGACATAACTTCAGAGATGTTGGCTTCTGCTACAAATATTATGGCTTTGGGGAAGTTATCTAGACAGGACCACACCAAAACCATGAGTAGCTATACCAAAGAGCTTTTAGAGATGAGAAGAAACGATAAGAGGTATATAAATAGACATGGCTTTCACTTTGGGCGTCGTCTTTCTTAATTTTTTTTCTTCATTATTTCTGAATATCTGCCTCAATTTAGCAGCATGCAACACAACGAAAGCAGAACATCTCTGTTCAACGTGATCCGATCCATTGTTCCTGCAAGATCATCAACAACGGCAATTAAAGGCATTGCATTCAGTGAACTTCTTTCGTCCCTGCGCCAAATTTCAATTTCAGAGGATTTCCGCATTTCACAAGGTGTTAAAAAGATGAGGAAAGGAAGGTACATATGTATGCGAAGCAAATTAAGCTGTTTTCAGTCTTTTGAATGATTGAAAAAGTTAACCAGAAAATTCTTAAATGGTTTTCTTAATGTTTTAATGCAGGCGGAATGCTGAACATTATTTGAGCAGAGGTAAAATGGTGTTGTCTCATGAAGATATATCATTATTGTGTGAAGGTGATTTGTACCGAAAGATATCTTCACAGTATGCTGCTAACATGGAAATCAACTGTACATGATTAAACATTGTAGCTTAGATTTCATTTGATAATAGGGCCATTCATTCTTTACCATATTTTAGTTATTTAGTTACATACACAAGAAGCTTTGACTTTGTTGATGATTGGCATAGGAGTAGGCTCATATAGTTTATTTTCCCTGTGATTATTATGATCATCATGGGTCGGGATTGTAAATTAAATAGAGCAGCAATAGGATTCGAATAAGATAGAATTTGAATAAGAAGTAGAAATTATTAAAACGATTCATTATTTTGTATACTATCATTTTTAAAATAATCTTATTTTCTTTCACTAGAGTTGTATGTCAGCTTCCTTGTGTTTGTGCATCAAAATTGTGATCTTAGAGCATGTTGCTTTGCTTGTCGAACATATCTCCGTCTTTAATATGGACGGGTTTGGCATGCCGTTTTGATAGTTTCAACCGCTGAATTTTTCCATGTAGGAATATTCACTATTTGGAATGGTTTGGTTTGAAACAGAAATTTCATTTGATTCTAAACTATGCGATTAAGTGAAATTCAAGCCTGGGTTTACTTGGAAAATCAAATTAAAACACACCAATTACTCTTAGCTTAACTAGCAAATGATCTGTGGTGTCTCAGGTTCAAAGTCGGGATCTCTCATTTGCTTCTTTGGTCATTTGGTCTATGGTCATAACCAATTACTCAATCCTAGGTTAAAACTTATAAAGTAATTATGTAGTGACTTTAAAATGCTTACATGAGTGAGTACATAGTGGAGCTGATGTGGTTTAAACTAGTGATTTGAACCAAAGGCAAAACTAGGATCGACCTATAGCTTAGGATATTAGCAATTAGCATCTTAAAACCAGAACTGTATCAGCACATTGATATACCATATCAAACACTAAATACCAAAATCATAGGTGAACAAGTGTTTGAGGTGTATAACAATTGAACTACAAAACACACCATGTTAATAGGAACCTACTGTCGGGACCAAAAACTAATGGGAGCAACTGTCAATTAAGCTAGAATATTTGAGCACCAAGCATGTATGAAAAATATATAATTACACTGCATATTCATTAGCTGCATGTTTTGTTCCACATATTATTATTGGCATTTTTCTTCTGAACAATTACTCTGTTAGACTTTATTATGATTAGAATCGTGTCCGGAGTATCGACTTCGATTCCGATCTAAAAAACTTATTGTCAAACTTTACTTACCTCGAATTAACAACAATACTAGAGTCTTTTTAATTTTTACCCTGCAAAAAAGATGATTCAACCTGAAAAAATATGCAATGCAATTCAAAACAAATATGAAAATGAATCTACCAATGGAATATAGCTACATCTCATCTTCTATATTCTTGGCTATTTATTAGCTTTTTCCATACCTTTCTTCTTTTCCTTGAGAAAATTTTGCTATGCTTGATTTCTCTTAGAATCCATGATAAATTCCGTCCACAACTTAAACATATGTATACATAGGCCAATTTTAAATATCAAAGTCTGTCTTTTTCTTTCATTCTAACTGATGTTGTCATGATCTAAAATTAACTCCTATACATTGGTAGGTTTATTTCAATTAGTGCCACACACATGTGGTTACAACTTAGAACACACATTTAGGATTTTTTTTTTGTGTATTAATTAATTCACTCAGGTTTATAGGAGAATTAACTCACTGAAGTTGCGTTGAATGTTAACCAAGTCTAACTGAAAATTGTTTGTGAGAGATCAAGTTTAGGATTTTTTGAGGTGCGTAATGAACCAAAATGTTGTTGGTGTCCCAAAGTGATCGAATGTGAAGACATTCTTTTTCCAAAATGTGAGTGCAATTTAGTATGAAATTTTTCATTGGTTAGAAGTGTCTATGATTTTATCAGGGACCTTTTTGTCTTGCTAGAAAGTTGTTGCTTCTATTTTAGTAAAATGAAAAAAGTCAAGAGATTGCTTCTCATTTGACACAACAATGTGAAGCATTTGAAGGACGCGGAATGACCTTATTTTCTTTGGTGCGATTCCAAAGTTTGAGGAGGTGATGAATGCAATTAAAAATAACTATTGAGAATGGGTTCATAGCAAAAATTAGAGACTTTTATATTTTTTATATTTTCTATGAGTGGTTTGTCAATCCTTGGAATTGCATGAATATTTAGACGCTTGAATTCTTTTGGGTCGTTTAAGACTTGATGGGTTTAGTACAACTCATACTCGTATCCATCATCTATAAATAAATAAAACAAGTAAAATGCATTTAAAAGCGAGAAAAATGAATTCTAAAGCATTAAAAAACTTTTAAAATATATATACTATATTCTATCAAAGTTAAAGCATGTTTTGGCTCTAGCTTTGGTGGCATAGAAATAGTGCAATGCTCCTACCAAAACCAGGTTCGGTTCTCACATCACATTAACTCAAGAACATTAAAAATATTATTCTACCATATATTCAACTATTTAAGTGATTGAACTTTGAAGTCCAATCTAATTAAAATCCTTAACCGTTTTTGTGTCTATTTCTCTCCAAATTGCATCCTCCATTTATTATACCAAATGGAGAGGATCTTTACCTGCAGTACTTGCATTGCATGCTTACTTCCGTTTCTCTCTCCCTCGTCCAATAAATAATAAGTGAGTTTTTTTTTTAACAAGTGAGCTAGAATCCTCTTTATTTATCAAAATAAACGTAAATTATCATTTAAAAAGAGATACACAAAATATAGATTGTGGGTTCTACTAACAAGTGGGTCTTACTATCATTAATTATTTTCAAATTTTATTGTGTCTCTATCTCTCCAAATAAAAAAAAATGGAGGAGATTTAAAATGGAGAGGATCTTGACTCATTATTCAAAGCTTATATCTCCAGTTGATTTATAATAACAACATGATCAATATTTTTTTTTATTTAAAATAAATTATATTTATTTATTCAAATTGATAAAATATATCGATACAATACAAATTTTCAAAAAACAAAATGGATGAATAATAAGTTCACAACATCCATGTTAATAGTATAAAACAACATAGTAGATAAGTCTACAAATAAAAATATATTCAAATTGTCTCGGATATGTAACGTTAACAACATCAAAACCTTGATTGAATCTGCAATTGGTTGATGCTGATATGAAAATATGAACCAATCAAACACTATAACAAAATGGTAAAACAAATCAACGCCGCACAACAACGACAAACAAAACATCGTTGCGTTAAGATGATGACATCACGAAAGAAAAAAAAACTAAATATTTGTGTGTGTGTGAAAATCACTTATTAAAATAAATTGGAAGGAGAAAAACAACCGAGAGAGGTGATTTGTGGTAAAAAATAATGACCATAAATCACTCATGGATGAATGAGGAAAAACTAGGGTTTAGGAAATTGGTTGTTAATTCCATTTGATTGCATATAGTATTGCAATTCCATGTCATTCTTATTCACCTCATCCTTCTTAATTGGTGGCAATGGCATCACTGCAGCTTCATCATCATCTACTTTGTTAATATCAACCTCTTTACTCTTTCCCCACAGAAAAACATATAACCCACCAACAATCAACAGAGACCCTATTGCAGTTCCAATGGTCCATGAAATTATAGGAAACGATATTCCAGTGCAAATTACTCCCGAATGAAGAGAAGAGGCAAGTCTCATAGCATCATGCAGTGACCAAGCTGAGGCACTATGATCAAAACATAAGGCAATGAACACACATTGAATACTTCCCAAGATACACATGTATGTTGTGCTTGTATAAGGTACTGGAAAATTCTTGCTCATATCTGCCTGAAGTTAACAACAACACAAAATAACTTATTGTTCATAATCTAAGCAGGCCTTCTCATATATGTAGCCCCAAATATTGTGTACAGACCAATTGCAAATCTTTCTAAGCAGGCCTTCTCATATATGTAGCCCCAAATATTGTGTACACACCAATTACAAATCTTTCTAAGCACTCCACTGTAGAGTTTTCGCCAATTCAAATATAGTAATAGACATTGGCAGTAGGTACTCCATATGAACCAAATAGCCGCGTTGTACACTTCTGTAATAGTTAAAAGACCTAGTCTACCAACTACATCAACCCTCATCTGGATGAACTCATCATGATTTCCAAGGGCTTCCACAATTCGAAGAAACACAAGTCTTCATTCAAAACCTTCGTCGAAATTGTATATCTATGTATCCTGAGTTTTGATTGAAGTGGTCATTTGAACAATATATGGTGTCCATCTTCCCAACTACGATCTATCACTCATCTTATTTTTCTATATGTGGTGGCGTTATGGGCTTGTTCTTGTCTCTCGTGTATTAACCTTATCGTCTCTTCATCACTTTAGTCATCAAGGCAATCATCAAAGATTTGGTTCCAAATTTTAACAAATTATTGGATCCATTGCACAAAAAACATGTAAAGATGAGAAATATTATACAAATGAGAGAATGGGAGAATATTGCACAAATGTTAAGTATATATATAGCTAGTTTTTAACGACTAGTTTTAACGGCTATACTTTAACGACTATATTTTCATAACACTTAATTTTCATAACATAATTTTTCATAACTACATAAGCGTTAAGTTATCCTAATGACATTACAACAATTTTCATGATTTTTTAGTTCAATTTCATTCATCATAGATGTATCCTTCATGAGAATTTCATACAACTTTGGAATGCTACATCCCTTGATTTTATTTCTAACATCTTTGCTTCAACTACTCTTTACATGACCTTAGTTCTTTCTCTTGATACATATGGCCACCGGTGCCCATTGGAGGACTTATCCAACAATTTCGAATCATTGGTGGAAAATATGGTGGATACCTAAAATATTTGGTATTTGAAGAATTGTTACTGGTAGGAGAATGTTGGTTTTGCAAATAATTAAAATAACCTTGATAATAAAATTGATTGGGATCCATTTGTAAAAACTAAATAATTTTTGAAATTCATGATAACAAAAATTTAAAACATGGAGCGAAAAAATATGTAGTGTACAGTAGTTCAAATTAGAACATACTAGACCACCTACCCGTGCATCGCACGGGTCCTACCGACTAAAACAATCACAAATAAGTTATAACGCAATACATAAATGTTTTGCTATAGGTGATGTGATGAAAACTTTTAGGAAGAGCTTGCCGCTCATTTGAGTCCCACAATGCTCGAGAGATTAGTCTCTGCAGTTGCGCGCGTAGAGGATACCTGGTTTACACCAAAAAAAAAAGGTGATGTGATGATAATGTATTACAAATGGCACTCGTGGTAACATTAATTAGTTCCATAACATTACTTTGAACATTAATCATGATACATTACGAAAAATTTCTCTGTACACGACATTTGTAGTGACATTAGTATATTCACAATTGTCATTAGTTAAAATATTCTCAACTCATCTCTAGAATTAACTTTTGAAATCAACAGATGTGATTTGATGTCAAAATAAAGTTTGAAATGAATCAATAGACAACAACATTAATTGTGCATGAATCAATAGAAATAAGGAACGCATGTACAAAAACATGTGCGCACTACAATGTAGAATTTGAAGTATCATATCCACATCAATTCTCTAAAATGAATCCATTACACCTTTTAGGATTCTATGCACATTAATTATATAGCTCAAATACTTATTTGTCTCTGACTATTAGCTTCCCTCTAATGTAAATTTGAATAGTCACTATTGCCTATAGTAAGTTGTTATCAAACAGTCAGCTGTTGTCGAAGGTTAACAGAATGAAAATTATGTGCAGTTGAATTGGTGATATTTTCTCAAGCTAACAATTTCATATGCTTACTAATGGAAACAAAATGGACAAAAAACAGGCGTAAAATCAAACAACTTTTGTCTATTTTTGTCTCTTTTAGTGCTAGATTTATTGCATGGAAGGAGGGAAATAGCAATTCAAAATTCAAAATTGCATTTAATGTAGGGTGGATGGGATGTGGCAAGTTAGCAACCGAATTTAATACTTGAGTTTAGCTTGTTGTGTACAATTAATTATTATGATTAGGAGGGAAAATAAGGTTGTGATTAGGGTTTAGCAATTGCTAGACCTGATAAGCTTTTATAATAAGAAGAGAAGATTTATAGCATTAATGAATACATCTGTTAGACTTGCAACGACCATAATTCTTCCCATTGAAGCATTGATGTCATTATATTTTTTGGGTCATGCTAACCGGTGTCCCGGACACTGGTTAAACATACTAAAAAAGGAAATTATTACCATAAAAGAAAATCGTTTTTGACTTTTTATATTAATTACACAATTTCAATGCATTAATTAATATATAATTTCCTTTTTAGAATGCTTAATCAGTGCCCGGAGACACCGGTTAGTATTTCCCATATTTTTTTAATTGTAATTGTGTGTAACGGTTATGATATTTTTTTTCCCTCTTATTATGATATTGTTTCATTTCCAGATATGGGCAAATTTGAGTAATATTTTTTAGAAATTTAATGCTAAGAAACATTGTACATGCGTCTCTTGTATAAGGTCTGGATAAGGAATACTAAGAAAGCTTAAAATCATAATCTTAACAAAGGATACACAAAATTCCCACTGCTTAATACAAGGGTTTGGGATTGGTTAATTTTATATTGGATATAATGTATAAGGTCAACACAATTGTGTTTGAGCCGCTTTAATATGTGGTGTATAGTTTTGAAATGATATTTTGATTTTTTTAATGAAAGATGTACCATCAAAATTGAACTATTTTAAGGTTCATCCAACTTTTTATTATCAAAGGTGTGAATTTTTTTACTTTAAGAGGGTGACTCTAAAAGAAAATGTTAGAAAGAGAGTCTTCCAATCATTACTCTACTATATTATAAATATGTTGGTTGGCTATATGAAAAGTAAGCCATTTCCGAAATTTCAAAAAGTTGTAAATAGATTTGCTGATTGTGTTTTTTTTTAGTGTATGAGGTTTGAATCCTGGACCTTGCATATATTATATATAGTCTTTGTCAACTGAGTTAAGTTTACGGGGACCGATTGTGTTGTTTTGTAGAGATGGAAAGGGTTTTACAATCTACACCCTCTTTTCCTCTTTTCTAAACGGTTGAATGGATCATTTTTCACCTCACTATTGTGTCTATAAATACCGAAGAAGATCTGATTTTTGTAACAAAGAAGACCGAAATGATGGGTTTGATTTTTTGGCACGGTATTCTCAGCTTTGTGTTCAATATGTTTCTGTTTTTGGTTAAATTTAATTTATTAATTTATTTTTAAGTTATATATTGAATGTAGAGTTGATCGTGTGTACTCCCTCCCATCTTCCTTTGTTAATCGTGATCACTCCCTCCTTATATATCTTCTCAACCTTGCTTCGAAATTAGGGTTCATATATTTGGACTTGTTTATATTTTTTGTGATCAAGTGGACAGAAGGTCTATGAAGAACCTGTTGTGAAAAATCAACATGAAGTTTCTATGATTTATCGGGGGAAAAATGTAGTTTCTATGAATGTTTTTTCTACATTTGTTAGAGTGAATATTATCTTCGTGATTTGATAATAGTCCTCTTTCTCCATAATAAAGTTATGGAGTTTAAAAAAAATTCCTTTGAAATATATGATATATAAAGTGGAGTTTCCTAATGATGCTACGCTCTACTGTCTATTTCTTACTTTCTCTATAGCTTCTTTTTAATCATGACAGCAACCAAATGCACGGGAGTTTCAGTTAAGTTCAAGTGTTTAGGTGAAAAAACTTTCTTATTAAGAACTTGTGAAAAAAAGATGCATTCTGTTTTGTACTGTGACTATTCGGATTATATAATCCGAAATGTTTTAACATATTTTGGATTTATATAATCCGAAACAATACGATACGCCTTCGGGTGGTTAATGTGAGTTTGTTGGCTAAATGGAGGCGGAGATTGTTAGATGGTCAAGAGGCGTTGTGGAAAGAGGTGTTGGAAGTTAAATATGGCCAGTGTAGGAAGTTGGTGTTGGGAGGAGGGAGTAGGGAGTGGCCAAGGTATTCATCATTGTGGTGGAAGGAGATAGTCAAGTTAGATGATTTTGGGATAACTAACTGGTTCAACTCGGAGGTGGAGAAAAGTGTAGGGAATGGTTTGACTACTAGGTTTTGGCATGATAAATGGAGAGGGAATAAGTGTTTTAGACTAAAATATCCTAGACTTTTTTCTATTTCAAACCAAAAGGACGAGATGGTGGGAGAAGCGGGGGTTCTAGCGGATGGAGTATCGGTTTGGAACTTGACTTGAAGAAGACATTTATTTGTGTGGGAAGAAGAATTGTTGCTTAGTCTTATGGAGGACTTGGAAGGAATGCTAGGGGTCCCAAGAAGAAGATGTGTGGAGGTGGAAACTAGAAGAGAATGGTGTTTTTACGGTGTAGTCCGCATACTCAAAATTGGCTAGTTTGGGATTGAGTGAGGATTTGTGGAGTGGAGACGAAAAAGGAGTGTTTAAAATGATGTGCAAAAGTCCGGCACCTTCGAAAGTAAGTGCCTTCGCTTGGAAAGCATTTCTTAATCGAGTCCCAACTTAGGATAACCTTGTGTTGAGGAATGTTTTACCTTCACAAGTATCTAATTTGTGTGTTTTGTGTGATAGGGAGGAAGAATCATCTTGTCACCTCTTTTTGCATTGTGAGGTGGAAAAGTCGGTTTGGTTGAAATTGATGATGTGGTTGGATTGCTTTTTTGTAATACCGCCTAATTTGTTCATCCATTGGGAGTGTTGGTGTAGGATGGGAAGCAAGAAGAAAGTGGTTATGGGATTACGGCTTATTTGGCATACGACGATTTGGTTGTTCTGGAAAGCGAGAAATGATAAAATTTACAAAAACTATACCTATGTGGTGGAGGAGATTAAGTTTATGTCTTGGCGCTGGATGTTGTATCGGATAAAAATTCAGGCATGTCTTTTTTACGAATGGAGTTGGAACCCTCAATTGTTTCTTATTAGGTGAGGTGCTTTGGCTTGGATAGGTGCCACAGTTTCTGTTTTTGAGTGGCAGATTTGGTCGGCTGTGTTCTTTTTGCAGCAGGGGTTGGCCTTTCTTTTGTTATAATTAGGTGAGTTTACTACTGATATTTGTTGGTGTATGTTTTGGTGGTGGCAGGTGGCATGTTTGTTGTTAGCGTGGTTGTTTTTAGTGTGCAACTGTGCTGTTTTTCGATTGGTATATTTTGGCGCCTTGGATAGTGGTGTGGTGAGGCAGGAGTATTCATCTAAAGCGGTTTCAACATTGGTTCGCCGCGAGTATGTATATTTCGGCCTCATTATTAACTAGTAGGTTTTCGGGTGAGGGTTCTTGTAGGCGCTCTGTCTATATGTGGCGCTGGTATTTGTAGTTCTTTGTTTTTTCCGCGAGTGTCTTTGCTTCTTGCATTAACTCGATGTGAATAATATTTGTCGTTTTAAAAAATATATATGATACACACCCCATGCGCATGTACTTGTTCACGTTGCATGGGGGGTAAATACTATATATTCGGATTATATAATCCGAATTTACTCAGTACAGAGACAGAATGCAAAATTCTGGGCAGAACCTGACACGGTTTTTATAAAAAATACCTGAAGCAAATGCCATTCCGGTAACAGAGAGATGTCTTCCTTCCTATCCTTCATATCACCCTCATACTCGAACCTCAACCTCTTCCGGTGAGTGTGGATTTCATCCAAACGGATAGGGGTTTTGTTCTTGATCTTCAATGCAATCGCACACGCACATGGCAATCTGTATGTGATCAAACTCAAACAGCCACACCTGGATTCATCCGTGCCGAGATCAACTGCTCGATCAGCATCGTCTGCGAGATAATGCAAAGCTTTCCTTGATATGTTTCGAATCAACCTAGGCCACAAAAGCTTTCCTTTGAATCTATGTCAAAGCATGATAATGCTCGCTGGAAGGAAGCGTATATCTGAGTATGTTGTAACTCTAGCATGTTGTGAACGGAAATCACTCATACTACTAGTCAAATACTTTTTCAACCGGCTGTGTACAGATTCAACTATGTTTGTACTTCACAATCTTCTCCTTCATCGGACCCAAAATTGTACTTTTAAAATACTCCACAAACTTGGGAAATTTATCGCACACAACTTTGAACCGCTTCCAATTATCAACATATGCTTCCTCCGTATCAGAATTCACGATATCCTTTCATGTAAGCATGATCGTCTTAACCACTGAATTTGGCTTTATCTATTTCACATTCTTGCCTTGAGATCCTTAACTTTGCAATCCGTCTTACACTTTACTTTTACATTTCTTTCAATATGATACCCACACAACAGAGCAGTAGCCTCAGGCAAAACGATAACCACAAAATTCATCAAAGCATTATCCCGATCTGTGACAACTACTTTGGATTAAAGATCTTTGGAATGCAACAGTTCACGACACCTCTCAAGAGCCCAAGTAACATTATATTCCTTCTCAGACATCATATAAGCAAATCCAATAGAGAACGTCAACTGGGTAGAAGTGTTACCAATGAACTCAAGCAACGGAAGACGATACATGTTGGTCTTATAAGTGGAATCCAACACAAGCACCGTAGAAAACGTGTTAAACAACTTGAAACCATCTGGATGCGCCCAGAATAAATAACTGACATCATCAGAATCATGATAATTCCTACAATGATACACGTACTCATTCTCAACCAACGATTTCAAGAGATATTGCATGTTGGTTCTCGAACCCCTAGTGGATTGCCTAAACCTGTGACAAGCATTATAAACATGCTTGATAATAGTTGAAGTGTTTATGTTCCTCTTCCTTAAGTTGGTAAGCATTTGCCTCGGAGGAATGTTTGACTCAGCCATCTCATAAAGGTGAATATGTTCATTTGGGTTCAGACATTCGACAGTTTTATGACCTTTCAACACATTTGTCATGTCACGTTCATTTGAGGATCCTCAGCTTTGGCATTTCCAGAATCATCTACAACTTGAAGTGAAACAACCGGCAACACAGTAGGACGTTCAATATCAGGTGGCAACTCAATGGAGGCATCAACATGGACATCCATTACTGAAGCAGTGTGAGAGAAGGGTCAGAAAATGCAAACATTTTCTGTACCGGTGCTGTTCGGATTATACAATCCGAACTACATTGTTAGAATTCGGATTTTATAATCTGAAATGCTCCGGTACAGATTTGTTGATGTGATCAAAAGGAAAGCGCCAAGAAATCGAATGAGGGAAAGTTTATATACACATTACCTTTGCATTCAGTCGAAAATGATGATGTTAACGCATCTTGATGACAAAATTGCTTCTCCAAATCATATATTCGCCCAAAATGATGTGTTTCTAGAGGTGTAGGGAATGTTTGGAGAGAAAGGTGGTGAACTTCAGTTGGGTTCTGGGTGAACCTTATATAATCAAGCAGTTTGGATTATGTCATCCGAAAAATCCCGCAACTTTTCTTGCTTTTTTGATAAATAGGCTTTCGGATTATATAATCTGAAACACGTAAGTTTTGTCTGAAATATGTAATTCGGAAGTTCTTACACCCTTCTCTTGTCTAGGATTGAACGCATAGCCTAGCTCTTTTTTTGATTGGTTTCGGATTTCATAATCCTAAACGTGTTCGGATTTTAAAATCCGAACGAATGATATTTTGGTAAAAATCACAGGACGCACGAGAATGACATAGAGTGGAAAAAGTAATAGTCAAACTGTTTTAGTCAGGGATCAAACTTGGATGCTCAAAATCAATTTGAGAGTCTTAGCCCAAACACTTTATATTTTATTAAACACACATGTAGGTTCCATTTATTTATTTATTTTTACAACATGTAGGTTCAATTCAAAGTGTATAATAAACGTGTTTTGTTTTAAAGGAAAAGTACAATAAACGGTTGGCGGTTACAATTGTGTACGATGAGTAGCATATATATTTATTTTGATGAAAACCATTGAGTAATATATATAATATATAGATATACCTCCAATGCATATTGTTGTTTGCAAGTATAATTCACCGACAAAATGACTAGAAGTACAATGCATTTTGTCACCATAAACAAGTTTCATGTCTCATTTGTGTTATTTTCTTTTGTTTTATCCATAGCTTCCATAGTGAATGGAAGTGGCAATGAGTGCAATTTCCCAGCCATATTTAACTTTGGTGATTCAAACTCTGATACTGGTGGCATGGCTGCTGCCTTTGTACAACCATCAACACCTTATGGAGAGACTTATTTCAATAGACCTGCTGGAAGGTCCTCTGATGGCAGATTAATCATTGATTTCATTGGTAATTATTTGTTAACATGGTTAGCTTTCTACTTTATGTATATGGATTTAAAAGATATGCTCTAGAGTAAATTTGTTTTACACTAACATCAGATTCAACTATGTTACAATATTTTGCCCTAGACAAAAATGCATGTTCCTTTAATTCATTATTTATTGCTTTGTAATGTTTCACAAAGCAAAAAGAGTTCTCTTTGAAACGTTGAATAAGTATTATGAATTCATTATTTATTGCTTTGTAAAGTTTCACAAAGTAAAATGAGTTATCTTTGAAACGTTGAAGAAGTATTATTAAATAGGTCATAATTTGATTCCTAGTGGTAACAAATTTCTACTCCCCTAACATATTAACTACAACAATCTTTGTCTATATAAAAAACATGGACAAGGAATTGCATGAATGGATAAACTTTAAGGTTCCTTTGTAGACCGTAATATATATGACCGTGGCAACCAGTATACCATATATTATTTGGTCCACTAAACGTAATTAAAGTTAGAGCCGAGTTGCATGGTTCCTTTGAACTTTAGTGACCGAAAAAGTTAATTATGTCATCAATGGTAAAAATAATAATGATATTTGCACTTCTGATACTTTCAAACGGATCATATGTACTTTCAACATCTCATTTTATAATATCTTTCTTTCAATCACATAACCAACCAATCATGTATGTTATATTTTTCTTTTTATTTTTTTTATCTCTCAATGTGTATACACTCATATTCATCAAACATTTTTACTCTAAAAATATGTATTTTCACACATAAGTTCTACCATAGACCACTTTGATAACTAAGTCGATCAATGAGGACTAATATTTAAACTTTTCAAAACACCAGTGTCCCCCCGCTAAAAGACACTCATGAAGGTGTTTTTTAGCAATCCATACCTCAAGGTGTGATTATCAACTTTTTAGTTATAACTTGTTAAAAGACACCTTCATAACAATTAGTTGGTGTCTTTTAGCAAATGTCTATAGGATAACTTGCTAAAAAACATCTTCATAAATGATGTCTTATAGCAAAACCCTATTTTGAAATATCTTTTTTATAGACTAATACACTTTGAGAAAGAAAGAAATAGAGATGTTGATGTAATAGATTTGTGATGTGATAAAAAGAGAGATAGAGTTTAAATAATTTTTTTAATGGGTGTTGGAGAGTTGGGAGCGTCTGAATATCATTGTTGAATGAGTGTTGAATATTTGTTTCAACGAGTTATAATTAATTAATTAATACAATATTAATTTGTTTCGTAATTTTGCAATTTCAGCTGATAGTTTTGGACTCCCCGTTTCTAAGTGCATATCTTGATTCTTTGGGTGCTAACTACTCACATGGAGGAAACTTTGCAACGGCCCATTCTTTCTTGGTATTCAGTATGCTCAATTTACACAATTCAAAGTTAGGACACAGTTTATTAAACAGCAAGGTAATTAAAAATCTTATATGTTCAATTAAATTAATATTCACTCACTCTTTATTAAACAAAAACAAAACTCAATAATATTTTAGTTAATTAAGATAAAGATTGACCATCGTGTATCAATAATAGAAAATCGTTTCAAACTCTAATAATGAATAATGTCAACTCTAAGAAGTAAAAGTTTGTAGTCCTTTGTACGACCGTTTGAGACAATACTTGGTGTCAATTTTGCAAATAAGAAAATATCAGACATTTAAGTCTCAAAACTTAAGTTATATTTTATTTTCCTTTTTTTATATATCAAATTGCCACCAATCATGTTATTGTCTCAATTGTGAGAATAAGATGGACATTCGTTGAACTTTTACTTATGTAGAGAAGTGTCCTTCATCGTTAATCTCTCGACGATTTTCAGGTATTGATACAAGATGGATTATCTACCATAGTACCTATTAAGGTGATTCATCGTAGAACTTGCCAACATTTTATAACATTGTTTTGATTCTAATTTTTGTTTTCTTAATATAGGAGGTGCGTTTGCAACCTTGATGCCCAAAGAAAAGTATTTTCATAAAGCCTTATACACAATTGATATTGGTCAAAATGATCTTGGTGGTGGCTTCTATCGAGGCATGACTATACAACAAGTGACGACTGATGTGCCTGAAATAGTTAAAAGTTTTTCAATAAATGTTAAGGTAGTTTATTACCCTTTTTTATTTAATTCAGAAATTTTATCGTTCCTTTAAATAAAATTCATTCAAATTTTAAACTGGATTAATTATTATTTTTATCAATATATAATTATTTTAAAAATTATTAAACCAACAATAAATACTATGATGAAAAAATAACCTAATTAATAATTTTCTTGAATTTGTCAAAAAAAATATTTTTCTTGAAGGATAAATTTGCTTAATTAATACAAATTTATTTACAAATTAAATACAACTATTAATTTTTATGATTTAGTCTCGGACTTCTGTATTAAGATCATCTTGATTATAAGAACCACTTTTCATATTTGTTGTAATTTATCTCCAAAAAAAAAATTGTGGTATTTAATATAAGATATATATTCTTTAAACTTTCATTTGTATTAATGATTTCCCTCAAAAAAAAAATTGTATTGATGATTTCTTTACATATATATTCCTATAAAATTTAGAAATTAGGAAACACAAATATATTTTCTCCTATTCTATCAACAAATTGTAAGGATAACCATGTAAAAGAAACACACATTTTTTACAAATTTATTGTTAAAGCTACTTTAGTAAAATTTGTAGGGAGTCTTATAATAAGTGGAGAGTGGAAAACTTATATTCCTAATTTTTTTTATTACTAAAAAGTCCTAAAATTTGTTGCTATTGATGAACTTATGTGATCAGGCATTGTACATTTTGGGAGCCAGATCATTTTGGATACACAACACTGGACCCATTGGATGTCTTCCTTATATTTCCTTGAAATTTATATTTGCTGAAAGGGATCAATATGGTTGTGCAACGCAATATAATGAAGTAGCTCAATATTTTAACCTAAAGTTGAAGGAAGCAGTGGACCAACTTCGTGAGGAACTTCCTCAAGCTGCAATCACATATGTAGATATATACTCAGTTAAATACTCTCTTTTTAGTAACCCAGCAAAATATGGTAAGCTAACTTAAAATAATCACATTATCACATTCTTGATTCCATTTTAAATTTTTATTTTTTTTGAAAAAAATAGAAATTATTAATCAAAGTGATTTTAATAATGGCCACTTTAAAACTATTTATAAATAAATTTGATGTTTGTCTCTTACTACTTGAGTGAACCATTTATATGTGTGTAGGGTTTGAGCAGCCACTGGTTACATGCTGTGGCTTTGGAGGGGAGTACAACTACAGCACTACTGTAGGATGTGGACAAACTATAGGGCTCAATGGATCTCAAATATTAGTAGGTCCTTGTGAAAATCGACCTATAAGAGTAGTTTGGGATGGAATTCACTACACTGAAGCAGCTAACAAATTTGTCTTCGATCAAATTTCTACTGGGGCTTTCTCAGATCCACCTATTCCATTGAGCATGGCATGTCATAGAACTTCCACCTAAAACTATTGAGATACTATTGCTCATCAATACAAATATTTGTATCTAAAAGTAAAGTGTTATGTATGAGATAAATATTTTATTTATTGAGTAAGTTGTATTTTTTTTATAAAGATCCATAATTAAAGGTGTCAAGAAAAAAGTGAGTATCCAAGTGAGAATCAATATAAAAACAACTATCAAAGGGTTAACAACCCTAATTATCCTAGACAACAACTCCCTTATCAGTAATTCCAGCAAAATCCTCAAGAAGACAGAATTCAGCAGCATAAAGAAATACTTAAACAATTGGCTAATAATCACAAGGGAACATTCACTACCAAAACCAAGCATAATCCTAAAGAGCAGTGTAATGCAATTAATGTGGAGAGAAAAGAAAAAATGTTCATTACGACGGTTAAAAAGAGGATTCGCGACGGTTCCTCAACCGTCAAGGATATGTATGTCGCTAGATCATTTTGCGACGGTTCATTCAATTGTCTTTACAATGGCCGCAAGGGATATTATGACGATTATAAACCACCCTAATGTGTTTTTTGAGAGGGTTTGTAACTCGAAAAATACGCATTTTTTTAATGTTTGAAGGGGTATTTCAGTGGTTCCTAACCGTCCCTATAAGCTTATAGGGATGGTTCAAACCGTCGCAAACATTTGCTTTTTGATTTATTTTCCTATATAATTTTTTTACATTTTTCATTTTAATAGTTTATTCAATAAATTAATCTTAAATTAAAATAAAAATATTAATAAATACTAAAATGCAAAAATATATATGAATAAATGATTAAATCTCATTCTTATAATCATTTCAAGAGTAACAACGTCGATCCATACATCAAGTTGATTAAAACAGTAAATAAATAGTTTAACATTAAAAAACCAAAACATTGGTGAAGTGGCTGAACAGTGTTTTTGGTAAACAAACATACGAAAGAACTAACATAAAAATTAGAAGTTCATAAAAATATCTAATTATCCCCTAGTGACTTTGCTCAATGATCCTCAGGGTGGTGGTTAGACTCAGTGGAACACCTACCTACCATCTCTTGCCGATTCTAAGTTTGTTGATTGAAAAAATTATAAGACAATGATTAGCCATACCAAAATACTCATCCTATTCATAATTTAAAAACAGTGACAATCTTCAAAATGGACTGTAAAAGAAAACAAGAAAAACAATTTGAGGGCATCCACAAACCAGATGGACTTTTAAATTGGCATAACAGCAACCCCCAACAAAATCAATATAAATCGATCCATGCATAGAAACCAAATTCTAAGCTCGAGTTCATTTTGCTCAAAAAAAAAAAACTTGAGTGCATTATGTAGTGCAGGAATTAAATTGTATGTTACTATATAAAGTTCTATTGAAGTCCAATATATTCAACCTTGTTACCATTGTCGGTTCAGAGGATTGGGAACATGACCAACAATAGTTTAGTTATTCAAGAGAAAATGAGGATTAGCATAACAACCAATTAATTAAAGGGATAAGAACTACAAAGAATCCTCTTAGAAAAAAGACCTCAGTGCGGTTCTAGATACATACCCCTTCAACTCAAAGAATAATTTGTGTCTTTTGTATTTGTGTTGCATGACAGTTATGTTCCTCCCAAAACTTCCTTGTATCTCACCTAATTTGATAGTCAACATTTTGTCAATTTCATCCCAACATGATGTCAAATCTCTCACACTACTCCTCGAATATTTTCAATTTTCCATGAGCCGATTCAACAATATTGGTGGTTCTACACCCTAGACGCAAGACTTTATTCGTACATGCCCTCACAAATTTCTTCCTAATGGTGTTCAAGTCTGTGGTTTCAACATATTCAAGGAACTTTGGAAATGGTTTTGAATTTCAATAATGCATTTGCATATGAATCCTTCGTAGGAGATTCAACCACCTCTTTCCAAACCCTCATGATTTTCTTAACAAGATCACAATGCTTCTCCCCCTTCGCTTTCTTCACTTCTTTCTCAACAACTTTTGCATCCGTAGGCTTCTCTTTGACTCTACAATATGTGATGAACTTAGCTTTCACATTCTTCCCAATATGAAAATAACAAAGTATATGGTTTGTTTCAGGGAGAACTTTGGCAACAGCATTCATCAAAGTGTTGTCTCTATCGGTGACAACCACCTTAGGCATGTTGAGTTTTGAGGTCAAAAGACCAACCAACATCTCAAGTGTCCAAGTAAAGCTATCCTCTTGTTCAAAGGAAAGAAAGGCAAAAGCAACGGAATATGTCATTTTGGTAGAGGTGACACCAACGATCTCAAATAACGGCATTCAGTAGGTATTGGTTTTGTAAGTGGAGTCCATGACCAAAACGATCAGAAAAGTGTTAAACATATTAATTGACTCCGCATGAGCAAAAAATATGTCTTCAAGAGTGGTTTTCTCACTATTTGCTCTTGTGAAATAGACGTATTTATGCTCCTCCAAGTTTGAAATCAAGTATTGCATATCCGTCTTGTCACCTCTTTGCCCCTTGCACCATCTAGTTCGTGCATTGTACACTAGCTTGATGGTCGTCACACTTTCTTTGTTTTTTCCTTCAAATCCGTGAGAATATTCCTAGGCACCGCCAAACTCTTTGTCATGTTGATAACTCTTTTCTTCTCCTCCGCTTTTAGTCTACCCGCAAGGTGACCGGATAACTTTGGCACCAACTCATTGTTGTGAATTCCACAAAGCATTGCAATCCACCAATCTTTTGTATTCTTTTCAAAGAAACCTTTCAACCTAAACGAACATTCACATTTCCTTGAGCAAGTGCCTTCAAGGTTCAGTTTCTTCCTCGTCTTAGGTGGTTTGCATTCACCACTCCTTTCACATTGCATCGTCAAGAATGACCTTTTTAAACTAGATTTATATATAGATATAGTAAATCCAGCCCTTGCCGCTTGTCGACGAACTCAACCAAGTAAATCATTTCGCTCTCCCCATCTTTCATTTGTTATAAAAAATGAGCCGGTGTCTACTTCAATACCGCGAACGTTGCCCACACCGGTAGGTACTGGTTTAGGTTTTTCTTCAATATGACCAATGTGAGCTTGAAAGGGAATTTTGACTTTCAACTTCACATTTACGGTTAGTTTGACATCGCCGGAAGTTACGTCGGAAGCTTCAATTATGGCCGATTTCAGTTCAACGCCATCATCTGCCACATTTTCAACCATATCACTATATCTATTGAATAACAAAATAACAAGGGAAAAAAAGTAAATAACTTGTGCAACAAGCTAACAAAGAATAAAAGTGACGCAAAATTTCAAAAACACAACATTACTCCTGCGTGACTTAAGCCACGCCAACTTAACTCTTGCGTGATTTAACTCACGTTAGCCCCTGTGCAACATTCAAAAACTCTTAATGGATTTTTCTAACTTATGTAACATTGCATAGGTTAAGCTCTAATTAATGCACCATTTTTGTCAACATAAATTGTCCTATTAATTATTCTATTCTTGAAAAATGATTTTTTTTCCTCTCCCACTAATCATTCTACTTTTCTAATAGAATCATTTCTAGTTAATTTGTTACTATGTGTTAGTTACTTCATTTTTTCAGTTAGTTAACAAAAATAAAAAGAACCTAGTTTAATTTTTTTGACGAAATGAAAAAAAAAATTAGTTTCATATTTTGTATGTTATTTTTTTTTGTTACAATTTTAAGGGTGTTTAAATACTTTTTTTGAGACCCATCAACAAATACCTTTATGAGAACATGTGACGAAAAAAATATACAAGCAATCAGTTTTAGTCTATCCAACCAAAATGACAACATATGACAAAAAAAATGTTACCACAGTAAATAAAACATATCAAAGTAATTAAAGGAAGAATAAAATAAATGAAATAGAATGATTAATATGAGAGAGAAATCCATTTTTCAAGAATAGAATAGTTAATAGAACAACTTATGTTGACAAAAATGATATATTTATTGGATTTTTTTTTGAAGAGGCTAAAATGAAATATATTACCACATCAAAAAGTTCTCCCTAGCACAAGGTATGCCAGAGAGAAACACCAGAGTCACAACAGTATTTACAGTAAAAACAAAAAGCAGTAACTAGAGAAAGCAAATAACTATTAGCCTATGCCCAAAATTGTGAATGGACTAAACCACCACCCATGATAATTGAAGGGAAGTGAAGGAAATTTCGCATTCAACCACATGAAAGAGAGTGACTTAATTTTATCTACCACCTGAACAATTGGGCATTGAGTGCCTTTAAAGAGCCTATTATTTCTTTCTTTCCAAATTTTCCACGTTGTTGCATACCAAAGAACATGTAAAATTGCTCGGCGAGCCTTTGCAAAACCGCCAACAAAAGTGAATTGATTGAAATGATCCCCCACACATAGGGGAGTTACCGTCGACATACCCATCCACCTGGAAATATAGTGCCAAACCGAACCAAAAAAAGGACAATGTAAGAACAAATGGTTGGAAGTCTCCTCAGAGCCACACCCAGCTACACACATCCGGGAATCATTAGGAATCACCTCACGACGAAGAAGATTATCCTTTGTTCGCAACCTATCGCGAAACAGACGCCAAGCAAACAGGACGACCTTCAGGGGAACATCCTTATTCCAAATAGAGGTACATGCCACTGTAGCACCAGCAGGAGGTTGAACTGTGAGCAAATTATAAGCACTACGGACTGAATAATCATGAGATGTTTCCAAATTCCAAAGCCACCTGTCAGCCTTGTTAACCTGCAAAGTCACATTGTGAAGTAATAATTTAAGTTCCCCCACCACCTCCTCCTCCCATGCGAAATAACTCCTCCTCCAACTCCACGCTTGCCCCTCATCCCCCCACCCTAACTGACACATCCTAGCCACCGACTCATCCTTACACAAAGACAAGTCAAATAATCTAGGGAACCTGAGACGAAGCGACTCATCACCAATCCACACATCCGACCAAAAACAAGTATTCTCCCCATTACCCACATAACGGTTAACATTATCCATAAACCACTCCTCCCTACTCAAAACCTCTATATCACGCCACCACATAGAAGTGTTTCTCCCACCACCCCTCAACCGCCCCTCGGCCATACCGTGCCTCGCTGACAACACCCTAAACCACAAACTCTCTCTCTCCACCAACAACCGCCAACACCACTTCCCTAGTAACGCATAATTAAATTCTTTTATTCTCCTTACCCCCAAACCTCCAACCTCCTTACTCCTAGAAATTTTCTTATGGTCCTCACTACCCCCAAAAAAAACAATTTAAAATAGATTCAATAGAGGAGACGATACCTGAAGGAGCATTGAAAAAAGAAAACATATAAATAGGCAGAGATAACAGGACAGACTTCAGTAAGACCAGACGACCACCCAAGGATAAATGTTTGGAGTTCCAGCTTGACAGTTTAGATTTGAGTTGGTGCAGTAACTGTTCCCAAAAAGCCAAACGTCTCGCATTTCCACCAATAGGCAGACCCAGATACACAAAAGGAATGGAACCAACCCGACAATTCAACACCATAGCAGCTTTAGATAACTAGGAGGCAGGCACATTTACCCCAACCAACTGGCTCTTGGAGAAGTTCACCTTCAAACCAGACAGAGCTTCAAAAAGAAGAAGAACTGCTCGCATAGCTCGAATATTAGCCCACGACTTCTCTCCCAAGATTAAAGTATCATACGCAAATTGAAGATGTGACACTACAACAAGATCACCACTTCCCACCTTATCCCCTTAGACAATCTTCCGTTTCTATGAAATTCATGTAAAAAACGCAACACATCATCCTTCAAAATGTCCCAAAAATCTTTAATGAAACCAAAAGATATACCGTCAGGACCAGGGCACTTAAAATTATCACAATCCCACACCATTGCCTTCACCTCATCAACTGAAAAAGGCTTGATCAAACCAGCCCCCTCTCTATGAGACAAGGTACGAAAACACACACTTTCCATAGAGGGGTGGACAACACTTCTAGCACAAAAGTGAGAAGAGAAATGAGAGAACACTGCACTGCAGACATTATCTACACCTTCAACCAACACCCCATTCACCAAGAAGAACGGGATAGCATTTTTTCGTTTTCGACTAGACATAATACCATGAAAAAACTTGGAATTTGCATCCCTTTCACGAAGCCATTGCAGCCTCGATTGTTGCCAACAAATGCTAGAGTTCATGCGCGATAAAGAAAACAAGTTTATTTATTGGATCTTAACCTATACAATGTTGCATAGGTTAGAAAAACTATTTGTGAATATAGAGTTAAGTATGTTTTTAGTCCTTACAAAATCACAAGTTTTCAAGTTTAGACCCTATAAAATTTTAATGGTAATATTGTAGTTTGTGAGAATAGTCCCTATTTTAAAAACTTTTTACAAAAAATGGGCACTTTTACTCCCCCTGTAAAATGCAAATAGGAACTAAAAGTGAATAAATTTTTTGTAGGGACTAAATTTAATATTATGAACTAACAACATATTTTAACTCTATTTTTTGGAAGTAGTATATTTTTTGACATTTACCCAGTAAGACAATCCACATAACTCTCATTTTTTTCACAATTGAGAAAATTCAAATCATGTTTCAATACCACTTGTGCAACACTAGATGGTAAGAAAACAATGAATAAAATTTAAACTAATATTGCAGAGCCTTCACAAAGGAAGACTCTTCCAAAAACTAGCGTATGCCACTAATTGTGACGCTCACACGGTATTCTTTAGTAAAAGGCGAAAGAATAGTTCGCTATGTAATCATCACACGGCTCCGTGATTTAAAACTGTGAGATGTCCTCTCATTTTATATGTGAGCTGCTTAGTTAAGTTGATGCATTAGTCGATGTGGGGCATAAGTGGAACACTCACTCACTTCCCCTATTCACTAATCCATACACCTCTGTTGGAATGTTCAAAATCATTTTAGATTTCTTCAATATCTCAAAGTTAGAAGATTAAATCCATACACCTCTATTTGGAATGTTCAAAATCATTTTAGATTTCTTCAATATCTCAAAGTTAGAAGATTAAACATCCGTTGAAGCTTTGCTTCCAAAGAAAGAGAGCAAGATATACACATATGTGCTTGGTTTCACCCACCAAACCTATGCTTCAGGTTTTGTGTGTTGCTTCTATGGTGGAAGGGAAACTTTTTGATAGATATTAGTTACAGTTAACGAGAGCAGTTGATAGTTTGCAACCATAGCATGAGTAGTAAAATGTATTTTTCTAGGTGAATCTGATTCTTCCCTCAAAATATTTTTCAAAAAATGATATTGAAAATGTCAAAACTCATAATGAGCCAAAAGAAGCCTTCCTCTCTCCTCAGCTAAATGCAAAATAGGAGTGAGGAAGAGAAGACAAGAGATGATTAGCTACCTCATCAGCACAAGGTGGCAGAAGAACTTCTGGCTACTGGCTTAGATCTTTAGTTGCTAGTCAGGATTAGGTTAAGATCCCCCACTAGGAACAAATGGGAAAATAAATTGACACAAAAATATATGTACCATGGATTCTAATTACCGTGCCTTTCCACTAATGAAATGACTAGGTTGCATCAATTTAATTCACATATTTAGTATATAAGGTTACTCACCGATGTCCAAATGCATTGGTTAAGGAACCCATAAATAGAGTTTTGTCTTGAAAATATAAGTTGTTACATTCGACCAAGTAATGATTACATTACTTTTATAAAAATAAAATAAAAACTTATTTGTGTTAATTGCTTAACCTAATTAATTCTCCTATAATAATTGATAAAAACATGATTGTTGGTGTGAGTTGTGAAGGGAGAGAGATATAAGAGAGTGGAAGTTCCACAACAAAGTTGATGATTTAATCAATTTAAAAAGGGAAACACTTGTTACCACGAGGGATGTAACTACGAAAACCACAATTAACACAATCAGCCCCATGATTTCCGTTAAAAACTGTAATAATCAGCCACCCTGTTTTTCACTATATCGTGGAATTCATGGTTTAGGTTGTTGTGTGAAATAGCAATTCTCATTCAAAAATGACACTAACAAAAAAAAATTAATCTTATTTATAAGAAAATATCACAACTTTAAAGATTTTTTTTTTGAAGGAAACTTTAAAGAGTTGTTATTACTTAAAAAACTTTTTTCCCCCTCATTAAATATTTGATTTGTCTATTTAATATTAATGAACGTATTTAACATTTCACAATTCTCTATAAAGGTATACTTGTAAAAATACAATGAAAAAGTTATAAAAACTAATTGCATTAGTTTTATTGTTCTTTGATTTTTTTTTCTTCTTATAATTAAGATTCGAGTACATCTAAATTTTATTCACAAAATCTTCTGGTGAATCACATGATAGACTTATTATGTTGAATAGCAAACAAGATAACTTATGTTACTTGTGTAATTCAGCTCATAAATAAAGGGATTGTTTTGGTCAAAAAAAAAGAGGATTGTTGTTGTAACTTATTAACTTCATTCGTTGTTGGCTTTGTCCATTAAAGTTTTTTCAATTAATTTTAACTTACATAAATACATAAAAACCATTAGCTATCATCACAAGTATGATGTAGGTTGCGATCATACCTCCAAATAAAATAGAAAAATGGGGAGAATAATAGTCATGTTGAAATCAAGCCAACATGCTGGGAGGGCATGAGAGATGGAGGGGATCAAAAAAGAACTGTGTATTATAAACTGAGGAAAATCTAACAGGATAAATAATCCAATCAAAGTCACTTTTATATTTTTTTACCTTTAGCTATTACTGTAATTTCAAACAACAGAAACTTCACTAGTAACTAAACCAATTAGACCTTGTCATCTAATTTATCATTTACAAGCGGAAGCAACTCCATCTTACTCCTAGGCGTCCTGGGTGTCCGAGGAGTTCCCGGAACTGGTGGTTGTTGGGAGATCATGTTCCTAACATAACCATAGAATGTACATCCAACAAGAGTTATGGCACATCCAACCGCATTCATATATGAAATTGGATTCCTAAATATCAGCCAAGAAATGAGGACGGCGACTGCAACCTGCACAAAAAGCATGATTATGTTAGTTGGTAAGTGCAAAATGACTTAAGACATCACAGGTTGGTTGCACGTCATTCACACATGACATCAGTGTGTGATTTACATGCAATTTTGAAGTGTAGAATTCGATGAAACTATATGAAAGTGTCTGGCAACAGTTTCAACTTTCTCAAGGTATTTAACGAGAAAATATGAAAAATATTACATGAAATTAACCAACTGACGACAGATATGAAGAATTAGAATGTAAGACCAAATAATTTAGGGGAATTATATCTGCTTGATAGATCTCACCTTAAGGTTTCCAGCAACATTAAATGTTACAGCCGTGGTGGAGTGAATCACATAAAAAATAGAGAAATTAAGGCAGAATGCTAAAACACCAGAGCTGAAAATAATGATCATGGCCGCCCAAGGATAAGGATGGATACTGAACCACTCAAGAATTCCATTGCCTTCAAGTAACAACGCAGGAAACACCATGATCAAGGTTGCAAAAGGTGCCATGTAATAAACTGTATTTATGCTGCATATACAAAACACGAACAATTAGTCTATGTATTGCAGAAAAATATTGCCAAATCAAAACCTAGCATAGCTAAGAACAGAACAGAACAAAAATGATAAAGATCATAGCATAGCTAAGACAAAGTGGGTAATAAAGGTAATGATAAAGATCATCACATACACAGTAGCAAGAGTTTTTTTTTTAAATAATGCATAAAAGCAGACACAGCAACAAATGTTGAAAACACAGCACTTATGTGAATTTTGATCAGAAATTTATATATACATGTTACAGTACAGAGCCTACAGTAGTAAAAGATGTTCATACAGTTCTGGAAATCGTTAAAACTTTTGGAAGCTAAGTAACACAAAAATGGCCATTCAATTGAGGAATTAAGGGAGTATTCCAAACATCAGTCCAGGATACAGTATTCATCCATATTACATGTATAAAAAAGAACATGACTTGAAAACTTAACTCATCATAAATAGAATAAATGAAAATATAAGTTGAACAGTTCAAAAGTTTTTGGAGTTTACATCCTACAGTAACATCAAGATGGCCTGAGATCGTTTACATCAACCATGCTAATTTTCAACCTACCTGATTTATGACTTCTTGTATAAAAAGTATCTGCTAATTTAGAGCTTATTTCTCCAATTCATATGCAAGTGCTAATGGAACTGTGTCATATCCAGACTACATAAACATCTGTCTACTTTTATCTTAGCATATAGCAAAATCATCAAGCACTAGAGAAGGTGTTTTTGTGAATATTTGCAATCTTAAATTATCATATGCACACAGGTACGGATCAGGAGAGACAATAAGGAACTTGGTTCAAGATTATAGAGCCGTGAAACAAAATCATCAACACCCTTTTTTATGTAAATCCAGAAGTTTTTTTTTTTGTTGCATATATTATCATGTTTCAATGTTGCTGCATGATACTAACAAACAGGATGTAAGAAATAGAACGGGTGAAGGAACAAAGTGTTTGTCCCAAAAGTACCTTTGTGGCATGCTCAAAACCAGTAAAAAAGGATGGGGTGGGGTGGTACAAAGTACATACATTTTCAGCCACTTTCACATCCTATTTCTGCAAAGCTATTCATCGCTGAAGTGGTCAGGTTACGTGGACTCCCAGAATCAATTGTAACTAAAAGGGACGTATTTGTTCTCAGCCAGTTTTGGGCAGAACTGTTCAAGCAAGCAGGCTGAACCATACAAGCTGAGATCATATGTACAAAGAAAAAATGAGAAGTTGGCCCCTAGATACTATGGCCCTTTCCAAATCCTACACAAGGTGGTAAAAGTAGCTTATAAGTTGCAGCTTCCACCCAACAGTAGAATTCACTCGGTACTATGTTAGCAAGTTCAAGTAGCCCTTACTCATCATCAAGCTCAGCCACCACCAGTGGCACTTTATGAGCACTGGGAATTACAGCAACAATCCATGGACATCATTTGACAAAGCAGGGAATTTGGAAGTCCTCACTCGGTTTTGCCCTAATTTGAGAATTCCTGCAAATCAGCTTCTAATGTGATCCACAGTTTTACCCACATTTTCACCTCGAGGACAAGGCGAGTTTTGGGTTGAGTATTGATAGGTGACATCCATTAAGAAGGTGTATGTGTGGAAAAGAATAGGGGGGAAATGTAACCGACATATCTGTTGGCTAACAGCTCTAACTAACTAACAGGATGTAATAAATAAGACAGCGGCGGGAATAAAGGAGTTGTCGCAAAGTGAGTAAGAATTGGGGCACTCTCAATTAGTCCAAGAGTGTATCACATTCATTATCCTCTGATCATCTTGATCCAGAGGGTGTGTTCATAATAAAATGTCTACTTTTTCATTAAGTTTCTATTGAATTGACATTAAATCGGGTAGAAACCCATCAGAAAGAAAAAACAACAGAAATAGCAAAGCGTAAATTGCGTACCTGTCAAATTTGTAACCATGCAACAGAGCCTCTGCAAGGATAGTCTTTGTAGAAGTAGCCAAACAGCCAAATAAGGCAGCACAAAATCCGAACATATTAAAACTAAGCTCTGTAATAGATGTCAGAAGAATCCCTCCAACAATGGGTACGAGAGAAGCCCAAATACGCCAGTCAAAATATTTTCTCCATACTAGCCACTGCAAAACAACTGTGCAAGTTTACCGAGATCAGATTAAATTGTCATTAAAATTACAACATAAAGCAGGTAGCAGCTAGGGAACCAACTAAAGAACATTACCTGTTGTTGCAGGAGTGAATGACTTTATTGTTTGCATAAAAGAAACTGGTATGTAGCGTAGGCTCACATTCCCCAAAACTATATTTATACAGAACACAAATGACATAGGAAAGATTCTTCTCCAGCGATCTTGAGGGTCAACAGATATGAGTGGTTTAAGCTTCAGCACTTTAATTACCACATATGCTCCAATGGCTGAGCAGATAAAGTGGATACAGGATACCGATAGGGGAAACTTGAAATCCAATTTCTGCAAAGAAAAAATTACAATTTAAGGTGAATAAATGGATACATAAAATAAAATGGGAGTAAGTAGTTGAGGCAGGTGTGATAAAGACCTGTAGAAGCCCCGTGAAGGGGGGTAAGACAACATTGACTAGGAAAATTACAAGTCAAATCATGAAGAAATATTTACGTTCAAATGGTTTGTTACTAGACAAGATTGAATATAGAATACTATGGCATCTTTTGATCCACGTAGACGAATCAACCTTACAGTAAATAGCTTTTAATGTTTACATCCATTATAATCAATACAAATTCTTCACATGAAAATTGAGGGGCCAAGGTGAGCAGGAGCGAAACCAAATATACATGTGGGGAAAGTAATGAAGATTGATAAACCATTTTCCTCACAGGTGAAACAAGAACATAAAGATCTAAGTAATCTCTGTGATCAGAATCATTGGAGGTCCTAACTCCTAACTTAAAGCTCTGTTCCACGCGTCAAAGTCATAATAAAACAAATACTAGCAGAGCCTTGAATATAACAAAATAAGAATATCGGTGGATCTTGGATCTTTCCTGACCACAGAACGGCCAAACTCAATGGAATAAAAAACAAAAACTTTCCTAATTGAAAAGCTTTTGCATGACATTTTAATTTGTCTCGTGTCTTCATAGCTTCAATTCATTTTGAGGAGACATGAAGTAAGTGTTTAGATTGGCAGTGAGGGTGAGATTGACAGAATCACGTTAAGCCCCCGCAGCTTTAGCAAAAGCTACACTTTTGAAGCTTCAACAAAATCACAATACCACCGTGATTTATTCAAACTCACGGCTCATACACACATTAAATAAATACATCCTGGTCTACAACTTCTAAATTATGCAATTTTGAATACTCATATTAACCCTTAAAATGCTTATTACACAATAAACAAAAGAATTTTACAACTTTCACCAAGCATTCAATGTAGCTCAAAAGGAACATCATATTTCAATAATGAACCCAGATACAAACCCACCACATGAGTAAATCAAATTCAACAAATCTACTCTATTATCAACTAAATAAATTATCGTAAAACTCTATGCACACAGACACCGAACACTGATCGATACCAATAATAATTTGAGAACATAACATAGTTCAACACAATCATATATGTCGGTGTCAGACACTGACACCATCAGACATACAGACATTGACATCAGACACAATGACATAATTCTATGTAATCACATGTATTGATGTCTGGCACCGATATATATCAGACACCAGACACGCCTTCCATCAAAAGATAGATTTATGCGGTGGATCTTATCATAAACATTGAAATTTGAATAAATAATAATAATAATAATAATAGATTAGATTTAAAAAAAAAAATGAATGAAAAGAATTGAAACCTGAAAGATCCATTTGTTCATGATAATGACAGTGACATTGAAAGCCCACCATTGAAGAATTGCCAAAAGAGATCTAAACACGCTCCACTGGCAAACTAGGCCTTCTTCCATCACTCACCACCCTTTCTTTTCTTCTTATTTTACACTTTCTTTACAACAACACCAGATTTAATATATAAGAGAGTTTTTTTTTGTTTTGTTGTTATTTGTGAATTGTAACGGTGAAGGAATGAATCAATGAATTGATGAAGGCTTGATTGAAGAAATTAGATTTTGTACCTCTTTTTCGTTTCTTACACTTCTCAATCTTTATGTCATTTGTTTGTTTTACCTCACTCTACCTTTTGTTTAATTAATGCTACAAATTTACACTTCCAAACTTTTTTATTATTGTTATTTTTTATTTATAAATTTTTTTCATTATTTCGTTAAATTTTAATTTAATTGACAAAAACATTGCATAATATATGTATGCATACTATATGTAAAAGACAGAGTTTGAATCTCGATCATTTTATTTCTAACCATTGTTGACCAAAAAATCATTATTTCTAAATAATTATGTGAATACACACAACTTCAAGAAATATATGAAATTAAAAGTACACGTTTAATTTAACAATATCGATATTACTAGTTAAGTAATGTGTTATAGATTTTTTCGTTGGTACGATGTCTTGTGGAATTCTATAATATATATAATAGATATGAAATAATAATTATTGTTTTTCTATGGAAACGCCGTCTATTTTTTTTACGGTATATTTTTTATACCATTAATGAAATTTTATTTTATGGAAAAGAAAGTTAATTTTCAAAAGTATGTCATGTTTTTATTTTAAGAAATGAAAATAATTTTTAATTATATAATAAAAGTGAATGTGAAAATAAACAAAATGTAAGTGAGACATTCTCTTTTTTAACTAGATTTGGTAAAAAAAAAAAAAGTTGAATAGAATTGCATATTTAATAAGTTACATAATTATTCCTATATAAAATGGTATAATTTTTTATACCATATTTCGATATTATGTACGGGAAAAAATGCATATTATAGTATAAAGTAAGGGTATTTTCAACAATTATTATTACTTATTTGCAGGACTCCTTTCTATTTTACTTTCAAACTTGCCAAAAGTTTTTTTTTTTTTATTTCCTTTTTGACATGTGAACAAAAGAATAGATGACATGGTATTGAATGAATCCTTTCGTCTTTATAACCTTATGTTGTAACACTTTTCCATGAAATAAACATTGCGTAAGCTCTATAACAATGTGGATAGCGGCAAACTTTAACTTAGCTTAAATTTGGGTAATTTTAACTTAACTTTTTTAACAGACAAAAAAGAGAAATATATTAAACAAACAATACAGTCATAAGGTGTTTCGGATCAGACTTAAAAAGGTATAATTACAACCAAATGTCAAAGGCAAGATTAAGAGGCGAATTACATAACAACCTTTAAACAAGGTAAAAGATTAAGTTGCCAAAACAGATAATCAAAGTCATAGGTAACAAAATTTGACTTCAACCACCAGAAAGTTTGCAACTTAATTCTTTCAGTTAACGGCTGCAAACTCTCCTCCTTATGTTGAAATGTGTGTCTATTGCGCTCCTTCCAAATTTCCCAAGTCACATATAGTCATGTAATACTAAGGGTGAGACAACTTTTTTGAAAAGCCCTCTAACCCTCCAAATTGAGATAAATGATCAAAATATTTCCATGTGAAACTGAACAAAATCCTAAGCAGCCGTATATAATAGGCTAAATTCGGCAAAAAAAAATCACATTGAAAAAATAATTGATCAATGTCTTCAATAATGCTGCAATTTGGCAAACAGTTATGATTTGTAATAACATGACGTCTGACCATATTATCTTTTGTCTGAATATGGTTCAAAATAAAGTAAAAATGGATATTTTAAGAGACACAACCTTCATCCACACCATAAGTATAAAAGTCGTAGAAATAGTATCATCCTCTGTGGTATAGTTGTTATAAGCACTACTAACTCTATAACAATTTGAAGAATGAAGTTTTCAGACTCACTGATCCTCCACTGAAACTTGCAAAACAACTATGGTTAACCTCCCAACACACTCCCCACAAACTCCTTCTATCACGAAAACAACCTCTTACGCCACTTCCACGTCTCTCCATACCCCACCCCAAAGCAAACTCAGTCACTGCCGCTAACTTGTAATATGCTAACTCAAACGACCTACCAAACTTAACCTTCAAAGGAACTCCATCCAACTAAGGATCACTCCAAAACAACATAGAAGTCTCGTCACCCACCTTTCGACTAATGTTGTCTAACCACCAACCACCCCAACTCCCTATATAATGCTATTCAGTGTTTGCCACCAAACAAAACTGCCACCACCCCCTACACACAAACGACCCCCTTTCTCCCCATACTTAGAACACGACACCTTATACCTTTAACTATGAGTTTCCTCCAACACCCTTCAACATCATTTGTCTAGTAAAGCTAAATCAAACTCATGTATCCTCCTAACCCCCAAACCTTCATTTTCTATGTTTATCTATGTTTCATAAATTTAAGTTTTTTTTATTTTATTTTATTTTTTAGATTTGAGGATTTAGAATTATGAGTTTAAAAGATGGAAGTGGAGATACTTAAGCTAATTGAATGTGTGTTTGTATGGACATAGATTTGATTTAAGGAAGAAGATGGATGATGAAGAATATGATGATGAAGATGTTCATGTGATTTATGAATTTCTTTATTTTTAATAAAAAAATCTTTTAAAAACATGGTTATTAATAAAATTAGTATTTCAGCATTTTTTTTTTTTAAAGAAATGATTAACTTGTGCACATTTTGATAGATAAAGAACATAAACAAGATAAATAAAAGATAAATGATCAATGTATTACAATTAAATAAGGTAAATGACATCCGGTGTAATTTTGCCTAAAATATATGAAAACATACTCTCAACTACACATTTTCTAACACAACACAATCTATTTTATTGATTAAATTCATGTAGTCCTTGCTATATGATTTTTTAACGAAAAATAGTCTGTATATAATTTTTTGACCTTGGAAAAAACCGACTAACATCATACACAATCGACAAATCTCAATTCAAATCCAGATAAAGATAGCAAACCAAACAATATTGATATTATTAATTCCACGATTGTCCTCTTAATATTTGTCTGGTTAACCCCGACTTTTATATATATATATGTGAGTTTTGCTTGAAGACACATTTTATGAAAGTGTCTTTTAGCAAGTTATTCTATGAACATTTGTTAAAAGACACCAACTAATTTTTATGAACGTGTCTTTTAGCAAAGTTATAACTAAAAAGTGGAAATCACACCACATGAAGTGTGTGTTGCTAAAAGACATTTTCATGAGTGGCTTCTAACAAAACCTTATATATATTATGGATTGTCCTCGCCAACTGATAATCGGTTTAATTTAATAATAATCCTATAATTGCTTTTGCCTATAAGTTTTTGACATCATTGTGGGTGAGTTTACATTTGGAATTGAATAGAGTACAGTACTTAAAGTAAAGTCTACTCCTATATCTTGATTCGCTATTTGTCGTGCGAACTTTCTACAATCATTTCCTCATATAAAAACTCTCAACGACACAGAAATGAACACTTTCACAATCTAGCGTTCTTCTTCTTCATTCTCCAAAGCCATGTCTCACAATCGCATCCCCACCGATTCTCCTCTCTCTCATCGCATAGTTCGTTCTTTCCTCCATTTCCTCAACCAAGGTTCGTATCATTTGATTTTGATTTTAATTTTGATCCATTTTTTGTGTAACAGTGTATACAATTTCGTTCTTTTATTTGTTCGTAAAACCTAGCTCAACTAATAATGCCGAAATTGTTAGTCTGGACATTTTTTATGGTTACTCGGGCCGAACCCGAGATATTGAGTTTCAGATGATGTTTGTCACTTAATTTGATTGATTATTATTTTGATTGTAATGAATGATAATGATTTTTTTGTTGTTGTTGTTGTGGAATAGTTGAACCTAGTCCTGGTGTTGATGCTGAAGGAATTGAGGTAGCTAGGGAGTGTTTGGTAGAAGCTTTTAAGATTAACAACTCAGCTTCTGTAACTGGTGAACCTGATTCATTGATTGATATATTTAACTCATTTGATGCAAACAACCATTGTGAAAGAAGTAGGTTAGATTCTATGAAAGCTTCAAGTTCAGTTTCTGCTCAGAATGCTGCTGCTGATGCTAAAACTCGTCCTGAGGAATCGAAACCTATGGTTATTTCTCACTTTTCTTTTGTTTTTGTTCACCATTATGCTGATTTACTCATGTTATTCCATATATTGGTTAGCTTTTGTCTCTAGGGTGGACGTAGGTGGCATGTTGATTATCACCCACAACAGTCGATTATACTAAAATCTAATGTTTATTAGAACAATATTTTAATGACTGTGAGTAATAATCGACCGTGGACCGCAGTCCGCTCTAGAAGCCGACGTTGTCTATTTGTTCTTACTGACTCGACTAGTTTTTATTTTTTTTCGTTCATTGATGGATTTGAGTCAATGTGTTTTCCCATACTTGTTTAGTTGGTTAAAACTTGTGCCTATCCTTTTCTCTTGAATTGTTCTTCATGATTAAAACTGGTGAGCATGCAGTACGTAGGTGTAAATATGTATATCTTCTAGTTCTGTACTATTTGATGATTAATGACAATGTAATGGCTATCTCTATAACTACATGTCCAACTAAATCATGGTTTGAAAATGGTTACGTTAAATGGGGAAATGGACGATTGCAGTACAAGAAATTTTCTGTTTAACATGTGCTAATTTTCTAGCGGTTATAGTGGAGCCCTTCAATTGTTAATTAGTGAGAGATTATGTCTATGGATTATGAAAATAAGCGTTGCCTTTGTAGGTGAGCTAGCTATTTAGGATAATGAAGTTCTTAAAAAGTCAAAACCTATAGGGCACATTGACATTGATGACCTATTATGAAAAATAGAAAAGCTAAAGAGTTAGCGTTACTCCTATATTCACTGTAATACGTAAACCTCCATATGTAAGATACACTCTGCCTCCATTCCCTTTTTTATTTGTATGCAATACGCGCTTTATTATATTGTATATAATTTATAATTGACTTATTTTAACCATTATATGCGGATTCTGCTATTTGCCTGCAACACTATATGCTGTTTCACAAGGCGGGTTTTTGGTGTTTCACTATTTTCCGCAATCCTCTAACATAATACAATGCTAACTCTACTTGTAGAGTTAAGGTGTACAGCTGTATTTGTTTTTCCCTTTATCTCCTGTTTTGGTTATGAATTAATTAGAATCAATGAATTAATAATTAGCTTCGTTGTATTATTGTCCTTATTAGAATACCCGAGTCTGTACTCTATAAATACTGTCCTTATCAGCCAAGTTTTCAATTTGGTCTCGCAGTTTTGGGAAAAAATCTCTTGTTGCTATCTTTCACTGGGTAGAACCCTAGTCAACCTATTAGTTACATTCTCTTAGTTTCTATACCATGTCTGAGGAGGATGTTTGAATAGTTTCTAACGGCAAGGGTATAATGTTCTCAAAATCAGGTCACGTAGACATTGTTGGTCACACAGATTCTGATTTTTCTGGGTCTAAACTAGACAGAAAGTTTGCATCAGGTATTTGTTATTTGTTGGAGGAAATCTTTTGATTGGAGAAGAAACGAAATGTAATGTCACTGTCTAGTGTAGAATCGGAAGTTGTCAATCGTGAATCGCAGAAATTAATGGTTTGTTCAAATTGCACTACGCTATAGTGATATAGCCTCTATTTGACAACACATAGTACTAAATCGTGTATCATGGAATTATAGTTATTTGTTAAATTTCCACTATGCTATAGCCGCTATTTGACAACGCTTTTAGCTGCTATGTTGTGCTCTTCATCATGCATCGCAAAGCTTATATGGATAACATTCTTCCAGTTGAACTTAGGTTTGGTTCGGAAAACCTATGGCACCTTTTTGTGATAACGCGGCGGAAGCCATTGAAATTACAAACATGATCGGACTAATCATGTTGAACTTGACAGTAACTACGTCAAGGATAGCTGCCTTAAACTTAAATGCTAACAGGATACCCTATATTAAAAGTTCTAATCAACTAGCCCATACAATGACCCATGCAGTCCGTACCGGTGCATTTGACTCAGTTATGTCCAAGTTAGTCTGTGTGATATCTATGCACCAACTCAAGGGATAGAGTTGATATGTACAGCTGTATATTCATTATTTCCTGATTTGGTTATGAATGCATAAGAATCAATTTACTGTTAGATTGATTGTATACTTTCCTTCTAGAATACCCAACGAGTCTATATTCTTGAGATGGGATATGTGGAACAAAGACATTAGGCCAATTTTAAACTGTATTCATACTGGACTATGATTATTATTATTTTATTTCTTAAATAAGGAAACAAATAATGAAACATGGAAACACTTCTGAGATACAATCTATGATACTCTAAAATGTTCTAAGATACAAGAAGGATATCGTGAGATTTTTGGTAGGTATTCTAACTCTCTCACCTTATGCTTTAAGCTAGTTACAAGTTTATGTCACATTGATGCTGAAGTATTTCATGATTTGTCTACTCTGTATTCACTGCTCTAGAAGTACATTATCTATCACATAAATTGCAAATTGTATTGAAATTTTGGTTTTTTGGTTCTGATTTATCTCACAATGTATCTTCATTAGGATGAAGATTGGACACAGGACCCTCACACTCCCGGTAGGCAAATCTGTTCCCTTTCTTTTATTTGAAATTTGAGTGATCATAAATAGTTATGTATGGAAAGGACATTTTCTACCATTTATCTTAAGATTTTCACTGAGAGGACGTTTCTTGCTGGAAAAGTTTATAGTTTGTAACATTTAAATTCATTTGTTTGTTGTACTATGAGCATACTCTAGTGTGTGGACCTGTTTGACAAGCATTACTACAAATATTAGTAAATACTGTAAATCGTTTTCTGTTCTTTTTTGCATGACAAGTTTTCTCAAGCTAATATTTCCGTTGGTTGGTGGGTGGTACTTATGGCTTTGGGGATCAAATTGTTAAAATTTTGTAATGTATTTTGGAAAACAATTTAATATATTATATTATTTATGCCCTATCTGATTGTGAATGATTAAAATTTCAGAATATTGCACATAGATTGATATTTTTCACAATAACTTTTTGCCACGGCAGTTGACTTCCTCTTTTGGTCTAGTCCAATGATATATTGGATTTAGTTGAATTTTGTATGGTATTTAGTAGAAGAAGGTGAACTAAATATTTCCTTAAAACTTTTGACAGCAGTGTCTAAAGATGAACTATGTGGACAATTCTTTGCTGTTCTGGAGAAAAAACACTATTTCAGGACCAATATTGATGGAGGTGATGACATAGTGCAATTGGAGAAAGCATCTCGCTTATTTGATGATGGTTTTACGGTATGAAGCTATATCATGAATATGCATATGTTGCATTTCCAGATGATGTTGGAACTTAAAACATACCTGTTCATTTGCTTCAGCATATGTGACTTGGCTTTTATCATAGAAGTGTTTTAAACTTTTAGAACAACAACAAACAAAAACATTTTCCACTGGGTGGGGTAAGCTACATGTAGAAACTAACAGGAAAAATACTGTTGTGTAATATACCTAGTTCTTGTCACTGTCACTGCTTCTTGTCATATACCTAATTCCTAAATTTCAATTTAGTTTTCTAATTTTTACACTAATCATGGGATAACTATTGATGAAGGTACAAGAAAAACACGGTGTTACATTTTGCTTGTGTGTAAATTTAATCTTTATAGTAAAACAAGAGGAAATGAATGAACTGTGCCTCATTTTTTTCTGTTCAAATTTCTTCAACATATGTCAGATGCTAGTTAGTTTGGTAAATGACTTTCATACTATGTCAAGTCAGTTGGTATCTCAAGTTAGTTGATGATATGCATATTATTGTATCTTCTGCTACTACAATTGTTGCTTGTTAGTATATTTAATTTCTTGCTGATCTTTCTGTTCAATTGTACATCAGCCATGCCGTTATCCACTTGGTTGGGTTGACTACATGAATCAATCAATACTATTGGCTGATTGTTTTATCAAAACCAAATTTTCAGTTATACTGTCTGTTTAAGCAAAATCTGCTTCTGTACAGGAGATGGAAAGATCTGGGTGTCAGCAGTTTAATTTGAAGAATTTGGCTGAGTCACTAAAAACATTAGGTATGATAAGTTACTTTGTCTTTAAGAGGCTTTCTTTTCCCTTGATGAATCAAAAGTCTCTCTCCCTCTCTCTTACACACACTGTGGACACACCACATAATAGATCTTTTACTGGTAAGAATTGATGTATGTCAAAATGTCTATATATTACCTGCTGATTGGTTTGGTTAAATTGATTTCGATTTAGGTCATTTTAAGTTTTGCTCAAGAGTATCTTCAGTGATGGATTTTCGCAAGACAATTTAATACTAAGTTTTGCTTAAGAGTATCTTCAGTGGTGGATTTTCACAAGACAATTTAATACTTGAAATTGGGTTTTTACTCAGGTAACAAGGCAATGCAATCCAAGCAGTATTTTGATGCAATTGAGTTGTATAATTGTGCAATTGCGATATATGAAAAAAGTGCTGTTTACTACTGCAACAGGTATTCCACTTGATTATACTATTTCTAGCACATCTCCGTGTGTGTAGTGTCTTGTGGAATGTAACTACCAATTATCTAATAAATGTCTGTTTTTTTTGTGTTTTTTAATATTAAGTAAATAATTAATATCAAGTATTAGTTGCGTTGCTTCCACTTTTTTTTGTCAGATGCTATGTCATTGTTTAGTGTAATTTTAGGATTTTTTTGTACGGAAAATTTTATTAAAGTATTCTAGTTATGCTGCACCAAACATGTTCACCAAATAATTGTGAGAAACAAATTCTGGAAGGTTGTAAATAACTACGATTTATGGACTGTAGAGAAGAACTAAGCAATGCAAAGTTCGAGCTCAAAAAACAAATAATATAGCTACACTATGGTCTCATTCATAGCTAACCTATGATCTCATTCATCATCCCCAAGATCAAAGTCACCAAGTTTATCTTTTTCTTCATCCTCTGATGGTCTATGCTCTCCCTCTACCTCTGCATCTCCAACAATCTCTTCAATTTCACTGTCCTCCCCTATAATGATAGATTTGACCTTCTTGTCAACCTTAGCAATTAATTTTCTTGGACCTATCTTATCAAACAAGAAAGACAAGGAGACCAAAAAACTGGAGAGAAGGTGCAAATGTGGGAAGAATTTAAAAATGCAGCTTAGGAGGGAGTACGTGCCAAAAACTCGGTGTTCTAATGCTGTTGATTGGAGATTTTAACTTGGGATATTTGGAATATTTGTTTTATGCTGGTTCTGTCCATTTTCTCCTAAAAATACAAAAAAAGGCGAGGTAAAGGGAGTGATGGTAGGTCAGTAGGTCACGACCCCATGTATATATGTGTTGCTCATGTTTCAAATATATCCTTTTTTTCTCTTTCTGGTGTCTCTGTTCTGTGTGTAAATATTTAACTATTTAGTACATTTTGGAGTGGCCAATTGTCTGGCTCAGAATACCTTGGGACCAGTTTATTTAACTGATGGAGCTGCATTTTTTGATGAATATCAGGGCAGCTGCTTATACTCAAATTAACAGATATACAGAGGCAATCCAAGATTCTCTTAGATCTATCGAGATTGATCCAAATTACAGTAAGGCATACAGTCGTCTGGGTTTAGCTTATTATGCACAAGGAAACTACAGAGATGCTATTGATAAAGGGTTTAAAAAAGGTCTGTGAAGTATCATTTTATTGATTTCTTGTTTTTATAATCTGCTCGAATACGTACTGAGCGTCCTCCTGAGAATGTTGACATCATTTTCATCTGGTGTTACAAATCAAGGTGAAATGGTGCACATGACCTTATTGTTAATTCAATGTAGTAGTTTTGCTCAAAGTTTCCTACAATTACAGGTGCATGATTTAAATGTTAGAGTCGAAAGAAATATTAAAGAATTGATTTCACCAAAAATTCATTCTGTATTAATCAAAATCATAATCAGAAAGAGTGTAGAGTGTTTCAAACCATTAGTGATTTATTATACTATTATGAGCATCTGATCCTGGTTGAGATATGGAAATGTTAAATCTCAAAGAACTCAAGTTATTTCTCCCTAACATGATTCTATATCTTTGCAGCCTTGCAATTGGATCCCAACAATGAGTCTGTTAAAGAAAATATAAGGGTTTGTTCTGTTCGGTTTTTTATTTGATTTGATTTGATTTGATTTGATTTTATTTTCTCTTCTCTTTTTACTTTTTATTTGTGGTCATAATGCTCTTGTAAATCACAGGTAGCTGAGCATAAACTGATGGAAGAGCGACATCGTGCAGATCACAATCAGGTATTCTTATCATTTCTTTTAAATTCATGCTGTGTTTGGAACACATATCATACTAGGAACCTGGGCTCGCTGTTTTGGCGTTTTCACGTAGTTTCACTCTGTTGCCTATCTTGGCCTTTGATTAGGGATCAGACGGTTCATATTTCAAACTTTGTTTCAAGTAGTTAAATGATCTCAGCCGCTGATTTGAGATCGGACGGCCCAGATCTGTCATAGCCTCCTGCAGTTAGTTGCAGCAGGAAATCCAAATTGATCATACCAGTCCTAATTAATGGGTCTTCTCTTTTTTCTTGCAAAATAACTATTTAGTGAAAAAATTGTTGGAAAGCAATTATGGATAACCTTTGGCAGATGTGATCTAATACTTGATCTGGTTCTTGTGGTTATTGTTGTCTTCCACAGCTTATCTTTCATTTCAACCCCCACAGTTCACATGAGTCATACAAATTTTTTCAATTAGTTAGCCATTCCTCTATGCATTATTGTTCATTTTCAAATTAAATCTACGAATTTACTCTAGCTATTTACTTTTCATATTAGAAACAAACATGTAGTATTGGAATGCAGTATAACTTGTTATCTGACTTCAATGTGCTCTCTCCATTGTTTCAATTTGCTTTTGTATACTGAAAACTAACACTGTATTCTTTAAAGAATTCAAGATCATCTCAAGAATTCCAAAACCATTATGCAAGGGGATCAAGAAGCCATGCAGCTCCGGCTTCATTTGGCTCAACGCCATTTAACCCCAGCAATCTTGCAAGCATGTTCATGGCGGCTGCAAATGCGGGTCAGGGGTCACATTCTCAGGAAGGTCAAGAAGATGCCAATAGTAGTGGAGCTAACGAACCGGAAATTCGATTTGGGGGCAATGTTAATGTAAACCAAGATCAAATTCCTCAGGAACTAAGAGGTGCCTTTCAATCCGTGATGCAGATGTTTTCAGGGAATGCACCTCCTGGGCAGCCACATGATCAAATGAATGGAAGTCATGAAGATGCCAATAGTAGTGAAGATAACGAACCCGATATTCAATTCGGAGGCAATGTTAATTTAAACTCTGATCAAATCCCTCAGGAACTAAGTGGTGTCTTTCAAAATGTGATGGAGATGTTATCAGGGAATGCACCTCCTGGGCAACCACATGATCAAACAAATGAAAGAACAGCACCAAACTAGGCTATTTAAGCATTATGAGGCTGTAAAGACTCTCACAGATTATAGAGCTTTGAGTTACTATGGTTTCACCGAGGCAACCATACTTTTACCGGTCACATATTTTGTGGTTTAGACGTGTAATTTACTGAAGCGCATTATTGTGACTCAAGTTTAGAGGATTATTACATGCAATTCTTTATTGTATATGCTGTGATGCAAATTTTCTTGTGGATCTCATGCGGATAGATCTACAAGTTGAAGGAATAGGGAGGTTGTTAGTGCCTGGAAGGTATAATGCTTCTGGTTTTTTTTGGTAAATATTAATCCATAGTTTGTTATTATGGGAATTGGGAAAAGCGCTTGCCTAAACATCAGAACATGTCGTATTTGAAAGTTAATTTAAGTTATTTTCTAAACTTGTGATTAAATTCTGATGTTGGCACACAAGTCACATGGTTTAGCTACTAACGTATATTAGTTTTATTTAATAATTTTGAAATTGGTTTTTAGTTGCGCTGCAACCCCTACCAGAAAAGTCTCTGGATAGATGGAAAGATGATTAGAGGTTCTAATGGAAAGGGAAGTACGTCTATATGTTTCTTCTTGTTATAAGAGCTTGGGCAACAAGCAGATGCTCCTGTTATGAGGGGGAAAATGGGTTTACTACTGCAAAATTTTGATTTGAAACGTGTGTGGCTATGATGATAGATGTCTTTCATAGGTCTATTGTGATAAGGTCTTTAATTGAGAACATTATCTACAATATTGTGAATGAGAGGTCAAACAAATCATGGACTCCAGGGGATTGATATCATGGGTGTTGACATAGAATTCTGACAGAGTTGTAAGGAGGTTATTGTGAATGGCCCTTGGATGATTTTGATCATTATTTGGAGCCTAAACTTTGCATCTCTTACAGCAAAGGCTGATTGCACCTTGGTCAATGTAAGGTTCCTCAGACTAAACCTTGTGTATTATGATGAAAGCTTTCTTAGCATTGGTTTTGGCTGCTGGGAGGCTAATGAGATTGATCAAACCACCCTATAGATTGAACATTGGAGGAGATTTGCAAGAGTTTGGGTAAAAATAGATCTAAGGTGTGGTTAAATTGCCATTGGTATAAAAAGATGAATGTGGAGGGTTCCACCTTACGTTTGTTACATGTGGACGCAATGGTTATTTAGGTAGGAACTGCTTGAAAAACCCTAAGGCCTCGCAACGATGGTGCAACTATTGATTGATTGATTGATTGTCAAATATCATGGAAGAGCAATGTGGATATACATCAAATAGTTTTGCAGGTATCTATAATAAGCCATGTAATGACAATCACATGCGAGGAAAATCAAATAAGCCGCAGTTTGTACATGATACCATCAGTCACCTAAAACTCCGGCTGATAATTTGTGGAATTCATATAAGAGGGAGTTTTGAAAAATTCTGCGAAACATTATACGGAGGTTAAAAACCATTGCAACATAGCTTAAACACCGTCGCAATCCAGACACGTTTTTCGTGGTTGGTTTTGTGGTAACGTTGTGGTGTTCATAGAAACGGTGGAGTGAAAAGTCTTGGGAGGGTGAAGAAAAACAACCCATCATCTCTATTTAGTTAGCGAGAGAATCATTGAAACGACAAAAGTTTGCAAGGAAAAATTGCGTAGCAGCTAATCCGAACTATAACGAGAACACATTACTTCGGTAGCAACTCCTGGAAGGTGAGGTAAAATGTAACATAGACATCACATTACTCAGCGAGCAACAAAGATTTGGAAATGTCGACGCAATGCTTAGGGATATTTTATTAAAGCTAAACTCTAACTATGGAATCTGAAGCATGAGAACTAAAAGGTCATCATTTGGCGTGGTGATTTGGGTGGGTTTATTAGCAACAATAGTGAATTTGGCAACACCTTGAATGATTGTAAAATACTTTTATGTTATTTTTGTTCCTTTCAATTTTAAGATAAGTTTTACTAAGAGACAAACAAATGCTATCGCTCATATGTTAGTACGAGAGTCATAATTATATGTTAGTCCATCACAATTTTTATTTGATCTCATCTTGTATTTTATTCTATTTTGTTTTGTTACAAAAGGA
>Ga0228711_1000228_pt1 | contig 59044 bp, 23 predicted proteins | sample MedpolnodulmetaG_2_FD_177996 | JGI IMG/M metagenome (GOLD analysis project Ga0228711, IMG submission 177996) | Root nodule microbial communities from Medicago polymorpha collected in Santa Monica, California, United States - brown nodules | ecosystem: Host-associated > Plants > Roots > Nodule... | reverse complement strand
CCAATCAACATTTGAAGATGCCATGTTTGATCAAACTACTCAAAAAAGGAACCTGACAAGTAATTAAAAGAGGATCAGACATTAAAAAAACAAAATTTATATCTCTAATAAGAGTATAATCAAGTGTGTAACCATTTAAAAAAATAAACAGAGCATATGGATTGGAAAATAAATTTATTGAATACATTAGCATAAACAGAACTGATACAACACTATTTTACAGAACTGATACAACACTTTTTTTTTGTTGACAAAACTGATATACATATTAGAAGAAAACATCATACACACCACATCAAAAACAGAGCAGAATCTGTAAAAAACAGAGCAGCACATGTAAACCATAACCATAACCATGATTTCCTAAATAAAAACCCTAAATTTCCTAAAATCTGATCCTAATGAATTGAAATTGATTGACATGATTTGCTTTCTATTCCTATTCAAGTGTAATGATTCTCTATTTTAATCTTGATTTTGGTTTGTTCACATTACCATAACCATTACAAAAGAATAAAGATGAGGCATAGAGGCAGTAAAAAAAACACATACCTTTGTCGATGGAGGTGACGGCGGCGATGGAGGTTCTTGACGGCGGCGATGGAGGTTCTGGACGGCGGAGAATGGAGGTTTAGGAGATACAAGGAGAAAGGAGAAGCATGGTGATAAGCGCTTCTGTGATACGCGGTTTTGCGTTTTCCCTTTTCACTTTGTCGTTTCTTTTTTTCTTCCCTTTTTTTATTTTTATTTTTTAAAACAAAGAAGTGCCACATGGCGGATTTTTACTGGTGCAATGGCATGTGCCTTTCCCTCCACAATGGCACTGAAGCGCCCCCCGTCCGCGTATATGTTGAAGTTTGGGGATCAAAAAGGTCGTATGTTACTTAGTGTATGTTTGTTTTGGCCCTTTTTTAGTAAGAAGTGCTTCTACAAGACCTTTCTCTTGGTGCTAGGTCTCGAACCGAGTTCCTCTATGTTGTAGGGCAAACCTTCCAACCAAGTGACTTCTTGGGAGACAGGCTGCTTCTACAACACCTTAAAAATGAAAATTGAGTTTTCAATCATGTTTGGTTTGGTTTTTTAAAATTGTTTCTATCATCCAAAAGCAATTCTGGTTGAAGTTATAATTCCTAACTTTTGGGTTAACTAGAATCAATTCTTCAATAAATTTTATATATTGATTATTACAGCTTATTATTTTCCTTTGTTGCCCTTTATCAATTCTCCTTCTTTTTGCTTTGTAATCAATTTGATGAATTGAATTTAATCAAAAAACTTAACGAACCAAATTAGCCCCCGAAAAATGTTTATTGTCATGAGTTACCAAGTTTTGGATTTTCCTATACAGTGTTTCCGTTTAGATTTATTGTATTTTATTATTTTTGGCAACTAACTCTAGTATTATTTATCTTAAATATATTTTATCAAAAATTATAAAATATATGAATAAATATTTTGTTAAAAAATTGGTTTAATGATCGTATTTATTATTTTTTTAAATTAATATATAGAAAATTTATTTATTTAAATTAAATAATATATCTATATATACATTCAACTATGTCCATTTACTTATATTTAGTTATGTCCATTTTAGTAATTATATTTTTAAAAGCAATTTTGATCAAAACTATCCAAACAACATTCAGTTTGTTTAATCAATTATGCATTATTGTATCCAAACATAAATCAATTCTCTCAAAATCAATTATGTCAAAATCAATTCTATTATAATCAATTCTGTCAGAACCAATTCTATCAAAAACTGAACACTCTTAATGATGTGAATTTGATTAAGGATTTTGATTAGTCGTTGCATATGATGTTACTATTTTGTGCTTCTAGTTCTACATTGTAATCTTGGTAAAGGAAACCATGTCTTGATTTATTTGGCAAAATAGGTTCATCTTAGCTTGATAGTTTGAAGTTGGTCTCATCCCCTTTTTCTTTTTCTTTTTTTGAAACAAAGTTGGTCCCATTCCCTTTTGTGAAGCTTGCTGCATTTTTTTTTTAAAGAAGCTAAGTTAGTTCACCTAAATTAACACCAGAGAGAATCGAACATGAGACTTCAAGAAGGAGCACACTCTCAGGTTCCAAGTCAATATTATCAAATCAATTCAAGTGGGTTAGCTTGCTGCATCCTTAATTGCAGACAAACCTATAATTGATTTTCCTAGAGATTAGTCTCCTTTGTTTGCTTTCTTTTCCAATTATTTGTTTCCTTTTTGTCAAAAATTAAAATTAAAATAAATGCCCGGCTACGTTCCTCTTAAGTGGTAACAACATTATTCTTGCCACAAAGCTTATTCTAAATAAAAATAGAAAGAAAGAAAAAGTTTGCTCCCTCGATTCCACATTAAGTTTTTCATTCGTAAAGAATTGTCTCAAAAATATGTCTTTTTTCTGATACGACCTCGTTAGATCAAGGATTTGTGAGCAAGTAGGGTTGCACTTGATCAAAAAAAATAATAATAGAGAGATCAAAGCATTAATTGGTTTGTCTCTTCTTAAACGTTAGGTTATCTGACACCTCATCACTATTTGGTTTGTCCATGACTTGATTAGGCTTTCACTTAACGGGGGTGTACTGTAACAGCCTGTTTTTCGCTAGATCTATTTTATTAATTATTTATGTGTTTATATATGTCCATATGTGATTAATTGTCTTTGGGTGCTTTTTGATGGGTTTTCGTGTTAGAGGGGTATCTTGGGTCATTTTGTGAGCAGGCGTAAATTAGTAATTTTACTGTGAGAATTATTTTTAGTGTGTTAAGTGGGAATTATATGTTTACCAAGTTACTAGTCGGTTGTGGTAATTAGTTAAGAGCCGGTAACTATTCAATAACTTTTAACCGTAAGTCGGTAGAAACTTTATAAATTTGTTAATGAGTATTTTGAGCCCATTAAGACGTAAAGGGTTAAGCCCATTAGTGAGGAGCCTATTTAAACCTTAGACTTTGAGGAAATTAGGTCACTTAGAATCATTTGTTCATTTTCATAAAAGTTTTGGAGAGAGATGGAGAGAAAGTGCTAGAGGAAGAGAAAAAGGGTTTTGAAGAGAGAAGAACTTGGAGAGCAAGAAGAGGGTAGAGATTCAAGGGAATGGAGCTAAAGTGAAGCATTAGCTTAGCTTTGTGAAGATTAGAGGTAAGGGGGATAGTATTCTCTCATAATCTTTGTATAATCCCTTTTCTACTTAAAACCCATAAGTGCTTATTTGTGAAAAGTGATTGTTGTGAATTTAATTGGTGAAATCTGTGTTTATGCTTTGATGTAATGTTTGGGTATGTGAATTTGATGATAATTAAGTTGTTGATGATGAATTTACATGCTCAATTATATATATATATATATATATATATGCATACTTTGTGTTTTTAATCAAAAATTGGTGAAGTATGATATTGTTGTTGATGAATTCATGTTTAATTGATGTTGTTGTTGTTATGAGATGTTTTTGTTGATGATTGAAACCTTGGGTAATCATAATCATAGAGATGTGGTGTGAATTTGTGTGGTTCTTGAAAGTTTTACAAAAATGGGTCAAATGGTGAATTGTGATGGAATGATGTTTTGATTCAAGTTTTATATGGATTTGAGTGTCTTTTTATGTCTATAAACGTTTGGACAAACATTGGGAACAAATTTGGGCATTGGGGATTCAAAATTGGGGTTTTTGAGTGAAAATGGAATTTTACCCGAGAGCTAACTGTCATAGCTCGTCATGGCGAGTGATGAAATGTCCAGCTCGCCACGGCGAGTGATTTGGTGGGCATGGCGAGTTGCTCAGTACAACAACTCATATTTTTGGTCGTTTTAGGGTTTTGGGGGTCGATCCGAGTTTTCTAAAATGCTTCTTTCAACATGTTTAACTACTGTTTTCACTTTTTGATCTACTGGAACATCTTATGGATTGAGATTGACTTGATTTTGTGATTTGAACTTAACTTTTGAAAAATGTCCAAGAACGTCGATTTTTCAGAAACTTGTTTTTCTTAAGGAAAAGGGGTGGGGTTAAGGTTGTATACTGATTTTATGATTTCTAAGCGTTGTTGTGATTGGTTTCATTGAGTTTTAACTAGTTTTGCTCGAAAATGGAATTCTTTTGGAAATGTGACAAAGAGAGACGAACTTTGTGATTTTGATGATTTTGTCGTAGTTTGCCGGTGAAACGCACATGTATACTCAACTACACTCATATGTGATCTAAGTGTATGCATAGTTGAGGCACTAGAGTTTGTTTACTCGATTTTTGGTTCAATTGTCTTAATTGTTTTAAAGTTGTGAAATAATAGACGAACTTTGCCGAAAAAGATCTTTAAGGTCGAATACTTTACAAATCTTTTGTGAATAACTTTATATGATTATATGAAGATACATGAATGATTGATAGGTGTTGAATATGATGTTTATCACGGTGTGATGTATTTATTCTCATTTACTTGAATTGTGAGAAATTGTATGAAGTTGTTGAACTATATGATATAGGTTATGTTGATTATAGCCGTTGATTATAGCCGTTGAATTGTTGTGAACATATGCATGGTTGATTGATTCTTACGTTCGTGCATCATATGTCGTGTCGGATGTTATATCCATATTGTCGTTGACCAGATACTTGTATCCATATAGTCGTTGATTATAGCTGTTGATAATGAAGTTTTTGTTGCATCATGAGGTGACGACCTTGGAGACGAATGGTACCACATGCATATAGAAGTCGTGTCTAGGCACGTAGCATGTATAGACATGAGTCGTAATTGTTTGTGTGCTTGGTGATTGGATGTGATTGATAATTGCATAATGGTGATGTCATGAACTGGTCTGTGTTGATGAATTGTGAAGTTGAATTATCCATTGTGTAATTGATTTAAATGCTTATCTTTCTAACTATTTATGTGATTATGATTGATGTGAAGTTAACCCCCAGTGGTTTTGACTGCCTACCTGTTTGTATGAATGGGTAGACGACGTGCATGAGTGATATTTTAGCTTGCTTGGTGAGTTGCTTGAGGATAGCGGGAGCTTCCTCTGTTTATCCGTTTAGAGTCTTAGTATAGGCTCTAATGTAGGATTGTCAGTCTATGTTTTATTTTTGGATTGATTATGTTGACTGAGATTTTACCCATATGTCGGGATTTGGAGATATATGTTTATATCTGATGCGACTGTTGAGAAATTTTATATATGTTTGTTGTTTGGAAATCTTTTGAAGACGTAACGTCTATTTCTTGAATACTTAGATTATTCGCGTGTTTTATCGCTTTAATATAACTAGGGTGTTACATGTATCATTTTCTCATTTTCAATACAATATTAATTATTATCTTTTTCAATTATTCAATCAAATTCATATTACTTGCAATTTTTTCAATTCGAACATTTTATATTTATAGTAATAATAATTGAATCTAATTAAATAAACCAATACTTGAAAACATATACTTTAGTGTGTTTGTTACTCTTTTGTTTATTATAGTCCCTCCGGCGCTAAATATATGAGAATATTATTTTTTCAAGTTCATTGAATAAATGATATATTTGGCTTATATTATAGTCTAGACACATTAATTCTTTAATGAACCTAAAAAAATATGTTTTTCTTATATTTAGGATCGGATGGAGTACAATTTTTTAAATCTATGTGAAATAGCCAAATCTTAATCTTTTATTTGAAATGATCAAATAAGATAAGTCACTATTGACGAAATATATGAATAAAGCATCAAATTGGTCCTTGTCTTTGTAGAACACTCTCTAACTAGTCTATGATTTTATTAATATTTCAAAGTAGTGTTTGTCAAAAGTTTCTCAAATTGGTCCTCATCATATGACAAAAATATAGAAATAAACCTAATTGAGAAACTTTTGGCAATGATAAGGACTAATTTAAAATATTAATAAACTCATGACTAATTTGAGAATGGCTTACAAAGACATAAACCAATTTGGTGGTTTATTCTGAAGCATCTCCAATGGGGGTTCTTTACTTAACAAAGATCACTCCCTGTTAAGGACCCCCATTAGAGGAAGAAAAAATGGGTCTTTATTAAGCAACGAGCAACTATATAAAGACCCTCTTTCTTATGGGTAACTTACGGGTCCACATGTAAAAGAAGTAATATAATATGTATTGTTTGGTCCTACTTGCAAAAGAAATAATAATTTTGTATAATGATGTAAAGTTAGTAGGACCTATCTAAGTATTTTTTATTGGAGTTTTTATTAGTGTATTGTTATTGAAAATATTGAGTCCTTAATATATATTTTCATTAAAAAATTATAAATAAATGATATGTACATGTGGAGTCCATTTAAGGAGTCCTTTTTTATGAATTATAAGGATGTTATAAGTATATGAATCTCTTCTCAAACTTTACTCATCTTACGTGTGAATAGTACACTTTATTCATGTTACGTGTGAATAGTACAGAACTTTATTCATGTTACGTGTGAATAGTACATAAAATGAAAAACTTCCGCACTCGTGAAAAACCAATCATAAAATCAATGGTTCATAGAGCTCTATTCTTCAGAAGTCATTATCTAGGGCCAAGATGACACGAACATTATATATCATTCGTTGATTTAGATTTGCCATTTGAATCAGATTACTAGTTAATCAGTGTTTGGTACGTCCATGGTTATATCATATGATTATTGTTGCATCTACCATTGGGACCACATTCACATTAGGACAATCATGACATGGCTCTCATTGCAGCCACACGTAGTTTTTTCACTAGATCATTTCTGGTTAAGTTGTACCCCATTCCCATCTGCAAAAAAATCGTTTGGACTAATTCGTGTAAGTTTCTCATTTCTCAAATAATTCAAGGGAAATAGTATATGCCTTAATTAATTTCTCACATCAATTGAAAATTTGGTTGTGAAAAGGAAAACAACTATACATTTATAATATTGAAGAGGACACAAGTACATTTATAAATATTGAAAAGGACACAAGGAGGGGAAAAAATCATCATTTTTTTTACAAGGAAAAAAATCATCATTTTAGGACTCAATTAAACCGTTAATCTTTCTTCAATTTAGTCTTTAAGTTACCGCGATAAAATATAGTTTTTAAATTATATTAAACTCATCAATATAATCATATTATTCACATGTCAGTAGTCTTTAACATTTTAACAAAACAAAGGACATTCAAATCATTATTCGTTTTCCGGTGGACTGGTTACTTTTGCTTTGAGATCGAGAGTCGGTGTCTAGCTGTAATTTGGTTAGGCGTGATTTGGTGTTTCTCTGGTGTATCAGGGGTGAGGGGTGCTCTTTTGATTTGGTCTTAAAGTCTGGTGGACCGATCACTTTTGATTCGAGATCGGGAGTCAATTCTTTGGCTCAAGTTTGGTTTTGAGCTTTTTATGGTTTCTTTCGGTGGATCAGAGGTCGAGAGGTGGTGGAAGCTGAATGATCTTTTGGTTAGGAGTTTTTCGGATGTGGCTCAGCTTTTGTGTTCAGGACGGGAGTTTTATCTTTGAGGGATGTTTTTCAATGGGGTGACTAGTGAAGATGGATGGTTAGATATCGTTTTTACAGTGGTCGGTTTAGTGAAGGAGTCTGTTTTAGGTGGTGACGTGTATTTTGATGGGTGAAAAAAGAAAAAATATTTAAATTAGAATTTAAGTTAGAGTCTATTTTATGAAGATTGAAAGGGACAAACTGAGAAAAGAAAAAAATATTATTGTTGCATCATTTTCCTCTATTTACTCCCCCTGTTTCATTTTATCAAAAAATATCTTGCCTAATTTTATATGATGAAGTGTTAATATGACTTCCATTTTTTAATTCTTGGAATTTATCTTTTTCTTATCTGATAATGTTAAATTTTATAAATTTAACAATTTCTTTGTTTTTAAAATAAAACAAAAGCTATGACTTTTTTCCTTCAAAAAAAAACCTATGACTTTTTACCATTGAATAAATGTCCCAAGCAGTCTAAATTAAGGTTTCAATTAAGCCTCAAAATTTAGGGGAAAAAAAAGACCTCAAATAAATATAATATAATTATAAATATATAATATGATATATTAGTTATTGATGTTTGCACAACTTAGTTAATCTAGATTAGAGTCTGATATACTCTTCTTCTTTTTCTTTAAAGGAGTGAAAGTCTAACATACTCCTCAGACCATTTTCGAACCTTAGTTTCAACAAAAAATATACAAGTATTGTGTTGTTTTTTATTTGTTTTATAAAGTTTCACTATAAATTTGTGTTAGACTTCAAAGTATGTTGAGTCAGCTCGGTTTCAATGCACCCCGCGACTTAGTTAACTAATCATTTTTAGTACAAGGTTGATATATTTCCAATATGGATGACTCTAGATTATTACTAGATTGATGACCCGTGTGCGCACGGGTCTTATGAGTTGGAATAATTATTTATTTATTTAATTTTAACTCATAGAAATAATTGTTCAAACCAACATTTAAGAATCATAAACAATAAGCGTAAGAGAAAATTAAAGTCTATGAGAAGTGAAAAAGTTGAGAAAAGAAGTGGTGGATAATTTTAGAGGTTTGCTGATAAAGTCTAATTAATGAAAGATTAGTTTCGTGAGTATATATTTTAAAAGCGAAATTAATTCAACCAAAACTTTTATATGGTGAGCTAGACTTTTGACTCGTGCATCTCCTACCAACCAAAACAAACACCAATAAGTTATACCATAATAAAAAGTTGCAGTGAAATAAGTCATAGGATAAAAATGTATTAGATTGAAATAAGTCATATGATAAAAATGTATTAGATTGGTCATATCATGATGACATTAATAAAGTTCGTAATGTATACATTTTAGATTAGTTAATTAATTTAATTTCATAGATAGCAATGCAAAAGAAGTAACTGAAACACAGCATTCATTACGAAGAAATACAAAATTATATGCAAAAAGAGTAACTGATGTAGAAAAAACAAACCATATTTCTACTACTGAGTTGAGTCATGTGATTTTGTGCTTATTTTTTTCATTTGTAAAACATAAGAATTTCATTTACTAACATAAATTTCCCTCAAAAAAAATAAATTTACTAACATAATTTGAACTTCATATTACTTAAGGAAACTAAATTCTTGGCCACTTGGACATAAAAATATTGAGAATTTTGATCGTGTCTACTTGATTGTGTCTAATTTTTTTTTGTGAGAAACATGGTTTAAGGTTTGCTATATATAGTCGAGTTTACATGGAAATTTGGGTAGCTGAGTTTGCATGGAAATTAGGGTATTCTGTTTGTAAACGTATTAAATAAGTGTACAACAACTTGTCAAAAAAAAAAGTCTATAGAAACAATAGATATATACAAACAATGACACAACATGATATGAATGAAAAACTCATCAGTGGGGAAGAAATATTAGGGATTGCTGCATTTTAGAGGGAATTCGTTAGGTTAAATTAGTGCACTGCATTTGAGATGAAATTTGTTAGGTTAAATTGCTGCTAACCTAATACAACATTTTAAAGAAAAATTATTAAGTTAAGTTGCTGCAGACCTAATAAAATTAATAAATAAGGATTATTTTTAAAGAAGAGTTACATTACTAACTCTTTCAACATCGATTTATACAATCGGATGGAGAAAATTGCATTTAAATTTAATAAAAGTTCATTCGGTTGGTCCTAGCTTAAGATGCTAGGGATTGTTCTTATAGGGCGGATTTTCTTATGCTTTTGACACATTTTTCATATAGTTTAAAAGTAATTAATAAAGAGTAATACTTTAAATGATTAAAAAGGAGATTTGCTCTATTTTTAAATTAAAAAAGTTGATAATTTCTTTACCTGAGCAACGATGGTTATATCAAGGATAGAATCCCCAAAAGGTAGGACACTGTTGTTAACAACCAAGAGATGAAGCTTTTGAATCTCGACCAATATTTTGAGCAAAAGTCCCCTTTGCTTTTGGCAGTGGATCCTTATGAGCACGTCCTTGTCCAAAACTTTGGCTTCTACATGTGGGAGAGTTTCATTATTACTACTAGCAGCTTCAGAGTCATCATTGTTTGATGAGTCGTAACTTAGTTGTGGTTCATCAACCGTCACCACAGACTGAACATTACTATTTTTGTTTTGTTCCTCTAATACCCTCAAACGTTCTTGGAGCTCTTTCACGTACTTGATTGCATCTCCTAGGACTGAAGCCTTGTCCATCTGTAGATTTTTTTACAACATAATAAAGTTTACTTAGATGCTAAAATTCCTATAATTAATAGCTAACTAGTAGTTTTAATAACCTTTTACCGATTAATTCACATCATATGAATAGCTAACATGACTACTTAGGTTGGGTTTCATGTTTAGAGCAACTAGAACTGATCTGTGAGATGTAAAATTGTGTTTGATAAGTTTGTTTTTCGTGGAATTGATTTTGCATCTAAAATAAATAAATAAAAATTGAGGAAGGTTTAAATTATGTGAATTCAATTTATTAAAAAGTTAAAGATTTTTTTTTGAAGAGGCTAAAATGAATTATATTACTACCCAAAGGAAGTTCCAAGCATAAGACATGTCCGGAAAAAAGTTAACATTATCCATAAAATCTTTTGTTTAAAACAAAAAACATGTTTTTTTTAACATATTTTTATGAATCTTAAACAAAGTGGCCCTACATAATAAATACTGGAAACTTGAAATGGAACACAAAAATTTCCATAAATAGAAAAAATATTACATTTTTTTAACTCATCATTAAGTCTATTTATACCCCCTTGTAAAAAAAATCTGTTTATAACCAAACATTTTTTTGGAGGAGTTTATAACCGAACATGAAATTAATATGTCCATCTCACTTTTAATAGGTTAGTTTATAGTGAGACATTAGAGTACCATACCTTCTTCAAGCCAGGAATAAGAGCAGCTAGAGCAATTAAACACTGACTGAGTTTCTCTCTTCTCTTTCTCTCTGCTATGATATGGTCCTGATTATGAGCCAATGACCTCTTGGTCCCTTGTCCTTGTGACTTTGTAGTTTCAACAATGTTTTGTTTTTGCAATGACCCTTTTCTATTTTGAGGTAATTGTGTTTGTGACAATGGAACAACCTTGTTCTTTTTTGTATTTAAGGTACAATCAAAAGACAGAATCTGAGAAGTGGTAGAAGAAGGGGAAGAAACAGCTAGGAAAGTAGTGTTTTTTTTCAATTTTTTGTTGGGTCTTTCCAAATTCTTTTCTAAAGGATAACAAGAAGAATAGCTTTCAGAAGATAACAAAGGTTGATGTGGGAAATTTTCCTCTTGTTGAAAAATACTTGCTATGTCATGTGAAAGAAACTCTTCTTCACCAAACAAGTTTTGTTCACATTGTTGAAACAAATCACAACCCTCTATTTCCATTTCTTCCAATAGCTGTAACAAAACACAAAACTAATGAATACAAACTATTCATATAATTAAATCCAATTCATTTGTGCATATTATTAGAACTATAATCACTAGATTAATTTATGAAGAAAAAAAATGTTTCTTACCAGATCAGATAACCAGCTAGTTGATGATGAGTTTGAAGAAGAGTTTATTTTTTCCATAATGACTATTGATGTGATTAAATTAAGTTAACAACTTTTGTTTCACAATTTAAGAGATTGGTATTCCAATTTATCATAGAACAAGGCTTGCTTTCGCATCCTCTTTATAGCACGGTTTCTAGTTTCTGGTCATTGGTCAATTTACTTCGAGGTCCCTACCAAGGAATTGTACTATTAAAATACTGTTGTTAGATATGGTTATTATAGTATTTAAAATATGATTAATGTTTTTTTCGTACAAAAAATATGAATAATGTTATCATGATGTGATGTGGTCCTTACACGTTCAGCCATGAACACAAATCTATTTATAAACAATAAAAAAAATTGAAAATATCCCTAAAAAAATATTGAAGACATTTGCACGTGGGAAATTGTTTAGACCATTGGACAAATGAATCGTGGCATGGCAGATTGGCAGTGGCACACTGTCACCGCACAATATCCGACCTTTTTAAAGAAATTAAAGATATTTTTTAAAAAAAAATAGTAAAGAAATATTTGTTTATTTCTCTAACTAATGAAAATGTGACAGATTTTTACAAATAAGACTCGAGTAGAGTTCTTTAACCACAGCCTAGAAGTCCTCTCAAACAGAGCCACAACATCAACTTCCACCCCTCTCCATTCACTCTCCATCCTATAGTTTTCAATTACAATAGCTAATTTGTTCTCCACTAAGTAATATAACCTACTGAATCTAACCATAAAATGTACGTCATCTAACGATGGGTCCTTCTAAAACTGAGTGAAGATCCATCATCCACCACACGATCAATATTATCATCCAATCATCCATCAAACCAACACCCTCTCGAATCCCAAGTTAATTTTTATAAATATTTTGAAAATCTAAATTAAATGATATTCATATTCTGATAAATAAGTGAGATATTTTTTTTTTATTTGAGATGAAATGGAAGGTTGAGATCTTTATGTTTTTAAATATGGGAGATGTTAATGATTGTTATTAAAGGATTTTTTTAAAGATCTTAAATGATAAATTTTTATAAAAATTTGTGTATCTAATATATTGGGAAATATAGTATTTATTTTTTAATAAGTAATTATTTAATTTAAAATTCATTCGTTAGTGAATCTATAAATATTTGGAACGAGATATGGTCAAATAATTTTTTTAGTAAGTTTTCACACTCCAAACCAACCGGGATACATGGATCACGAGATATAATAGCAATCTCAATAATTTGTTAAAAAAAAAAAAAATTGATAATCGAATCGGTTAGTCAGCCAAGGGTCCACATGATATGTGCCCTTTCTATTTTTGAGCGGGTATGTGCCCTTTCTTGTGTTTCCATTGATTTTTTTAGCAATTTTTTTTTCTTTGTCAAATAATTTATCGGTTAAAAAAAGCAGAGAATTTTAAAGTTTAAATTTTGACTCCGCATATGTTACTTTTTAATGTCTCTACCAATTTGTTTGACAACCATATCAAAGCATTTCATTTATAACCAAAGATATGACTAAACCAGATCTTCCAAAAAAAAATGACAAAAAGAGATAAAAAAAAACCAATAAAATAGGACATGCAGCATTAAAGGCTACGTCAAGCAAAGTCGTCAAACATGATAAAACGTGTTCTGACAATCAACATGTTTTTATATCATTTGCTTTTGACACTTTCGGTTTTCTAGCATCAGAGGTTGTTGACCTTCTACATAGAGTTTAAAAAATCATGCATAACAATGTCATGTTTCCTAGGTCCATTAGTGTTGCCCGCTTGACTTCTATTTAAGTGTAAATATTGTTTATATATAATTGTATATAATAAAAAAAATTAAATAATATCTTATTTTTATAAATTTATGGGGTTGGTTAATTTTTAGTTGTTTTTTCAAAAAAAAATCTTTTAGTTGTCAATTTGTAACAAAATTTTTTTTTAGTTTATATTTTGAGGGAAAAATTATTTACCGACAACTTATCATCTCTTTTTATTTTTACAAAACTTATCATTTCTCTTGATTTTTCTCATTCTTTTCCATTCATTTGGGGGCAAGATTCTTATGTATCTTTGTAGTCCTCTGTTCAGAACTTGCATCTTCAAAAAATGGAGAGGAAAAATGGTTAGTTTGTTTGTTAAAGATATGCGTGAGAATAAATTGGATTGAGTAAGGTTTGCAAAATCTAAATTAGCAGGTAAAATAATACAAGACTTTTTTTTATGGGGTAATACAAGACTTAGAGAATGTTACCGACTGCTTTTGAAGTATTGGTTAAAGTTTTTAAATAAGTAATTTGTATGCAAAAATGTAATTATTGTTAAGATAAAAGTACAAATGTGTATTTTTAAGATAAAGTTTTCATTAAAATATTTTTTAATCAATGTTTTTAGAACACTAGTTGGCAAGATCCTACCCTTAAATAAATAGTTTGATATATCATTAAATATATCAATTTGATAATGGACAAATGAGGTTATAATTCACTTTGATATTTTAGAAAATCTAATTAAGATACCATATTTAATTTTAATATATAATAATACATTTAAATGTAACCTACTTAAGTTGGTTTGGTGGTGTCGGTTTTAAACCTTAGAGTATGTTTCTCTCAAAGTCTCAGTTTCGATTATCCCGATGTCAATCTCGATGGGTTAGTTTAGCTTTTCAAGAAAAAAATACATTAAAATGTGAAAAAAAATAATGTTAGATAATATAATTGAATTATTGAAAAGATTAATAAATTTATAATTTATCATAAAGTAAAAGATCTAATAAAATAATAGTTTAATAAACATTGTTCATATTTATTTATTTATTTTTATTACAAAGAGGGTCTAAACCCATCATTCACATCCGTTGACTCTGAGAGTAACACTTTGGAGTTACTCCTAATCTTGACACTTGATCTTAATTTTGATTAATAGTTGTGATTAATTATTAATGATCCCTAGCAATATTAATTACTTTTTTTCAATTATAATGCTAATTAATACTATTTTCATTACTCTAAGTTCAATATATTTTATTTTGGATTTTTGATAGTGAGAAATGCATCAATACTTGACAAGACACTCAAAATTATTTTTTTCTCTATTTCACGTATACTACATTTTTTCTTAATATGTGTGAAGTGAACAAAAAACTGACTTACAATGAGACAAAGGGAGTATTTAATTCCTTCTAGTTTATATGGAATCAAAGACCACAAACACAAACATTGTCTCTATCTGTTTAATTAGAGTTGTGTTATTTGAACAACTATTTGTTGGACAATTTATTGGACAACCATAAATTTACAAAGAAAATGAGGTATTAACACAATAACCAAATGAATAGAGAGGAAAAATAAACACATAATGTGAGTATGAAAGAGAAATTATCACTGAATTGTTAAAAATAGTTTACAGTTTCTCGTTTAATTATTATGGCTACCCCTCGTTTTCCATTTTGAGGATTTTTCTCTCTTCAATTTTCTTTTTTATGTTGACTCCTTCATCCATCTGATTTGGTTCATTATAAATGTCATTAATTAGGGTGGGTTCGCAAGTAGATTTTTAGAGAGTTTGGACTTTGGAGGGCTAAGTATTTTGATATAATATTTGATATTTTATAAAAGTTAAAAGAGTTTGGTAAAAAAATTAAAAGAGCATTATGATATTATATACTCATGTATGTGTTATTCATTCAAAATATTAAATATATAGTTAAATATTGATGCAGTCCTTTGAAATTAAACTCACAAACATACTTTAAAGTTCAGACCATGTTTTAAGGTAGTGTAAACAGCTCAACTAAATCGGGTCTCCAAATTGTATGGATAAAAAAAAATTATTGTCTAATGTCTACACCCCACTCTAATAAAAAAAAACATATGTTGCTTATTTTTCTTTCTTCAATATGCGTTGAAGTTTCTTCTTCTCACTCAACACCTCTTTCGCTTAATATTTTTTATTTCGTTTCATATTTAAAAGTTTTTTTCATAAATTATATTATACGTTGCTTAATCCTTATTAGTAATTACTTTTTATAATTTCAGTGTATAATTGCTAATTTTGTTGAATGTTGCAAATAAATGGCTCTAATATGTGCTAATTTCAGTGGACTATTTATCTTAGTGATATTATTAAAAAAGGTCATGCAAGGGCACAAGTTTTTTTTTTGGTCAGGAGCAAGGGCACAAGTTAAATAGCTTAAAATAGAATTAAAAAATAAATTTTATATTGACAAGATAACTTTTGAAACTTTTAAGACATTAAATGCACAACTTTTTTTAAAAAAACTTCTACATTTAGTTTCTTAACTTATGCCTCAAAGACACAAGTTAACATTTCCCTATTAAAAAAATTAATAAATATTCTCTTGGTTTTCTAAACCAACAAATGATATGTCACGACCTTCGTTCAAAAAAAAAGATTTGTCACGACCTGAAATCAACGACTTTGTGATGATTGCACGGATAACTGTTGGAATCTCAAACTTTGAACGATAGCTTCCTTCTTTCAGCAAGCAGATGATGTATCTATAAACACTCCAACAATCAAGTAAGAATATGCCGAATATGTGATATTTTTTAAGTAGAAGGTGTGTACTTGAAGGAAGCTATGAGTTAGCCTTTATAGTGGTAAGCTATGATTTTTGACCCGTCTAACCCTAATATAGGCAGGTGTCCTGAAGCGACACATGTGAGCATATTACAGAAAGCCAATCTTGGATTTGTAATGAATGGTTCAAATTGACTTACACAACCCTAATCATATTGATTTATGGCAAATCCATCTTATATATTGTGTATGTTTTAGTGGCTTGAAGTGACCCGATCAATTTAGGAAATGAGTCTAGACCCAATCCGAAACACAAATAATTTGAGACCAGTCATAAATATCATAATAAGTATGTATTTGATAATTTCTTTAAAAAAAATGTATTTGATAAAGATAGATTGATAGTTCTCTTTAACCTTTTATAAAATGAACTTGACTTTGTTGAAGAATAAATAAAAATTGAAAATGGTTGTCACAACTTAATAATGCATATGCATATTATCTTAGACCTTTTTTTCTTTCAAAAGAATCTTTAACTAAATAAATTGTTAAGTATTTCAACCCACTTGGTAGTCATATGGAGAAATAAAAAAATTCGATCAAATAACTCTTTCTTCTCTCCGTCTGAAGAGAACTTAGGCATAAAGGTACTGGTTGAGGAAGAACCAAATCAGTCGGCACTAACTCCATTGTGTGTTTCAGATCATCTCCTCTCTTTTGTTATCATTGTTGACAAGAGGGATGCCATCAAAGCTTGATACAAGTATTCAAAATACCTTTAATTATTAATATCCTTGATAAATCAAACATGGTGTAGATCCGATCATAACCATGTTCAATGTTTTGATTGCTTCCACTATTGATTTATAATGATTGAACATGTTTTATGAAATCTGTTTTATTTAGACCTAAATATCTAACATGAAACTCACCTCTTGAGGTGAATAAATGGGGAGTTTGGGGTTCAAACCCCAATCTTATATATACTATGCAATATGTTCTTACTAACTAAGTTAAATTCACGAATATGAAGTAATAATTTTGCTAGAGATTTCTGAAATGTTTCGGATCTTTTAGATAGGTATCTTGAATTAAAATTAAAAATAAAATTGTGACTGGATTTACAAATGTTCAAGAATTTCGTAAGTAAGTCCCTACATAAAAAAAACCTTGTAACTGAGTCCGAGAATTATCTTTTTTGGTAGTGTTACAAGGTAACGAGGCAAAAGAAAAAGAAAAAAAAAAGAGAAGACGAAATTAAGTTTCAAGCTTATCTCTCAAGATGAGAGATTCCATGCCAGACGGAGGACATATCTAGTGAGCCGAGCACCTCGCATGTGATCCTTCCTTAGCCATAAAATCGACACACATATTCTGATCCCTAAGAACATGTATCAATGTTGTATTTCCATTCCTATATAAAGCATCTCTAATATGAAGAATGTCAGTTCTAACATTCCGATATTTTCTATACATTGTATATATCATTCGTAATATTTTCTTGATTCATAATTTATTCTACAACTTATTTTATGCGTAAAATATTTAAGAAAATCTTGACATTTTCTACTTTGGTTAATTAATCAATTAGAACTTGAGTCTTATCCCATCTACTTCATTTTTATTAATCAATTTGGTGCGACAAAATATGATAATTATATCTTACATGATTTCTTTTATTCTAGTTCTCTGTGGTGATATTTTTAATTGTGATTTGCTTTTGAATTATATTAATTAGTCTTTATGTTTTCTTGAAAGAAATAATTAGTCCTTATGTTGACATGGTCATCCATATTAATAAACACGTTATATTTGTTTGCCTAGTGCCCAATTAAATACGGTGCAAATGACCTCCTAATTTCTCGGATTTAGTGGTCTCGCTTGAGAGGAGAAACAATTGATGACAAACCATTTCCTTTTATTGTGGTTATTATAATTATATTATAATAATATTAATTAGAGTTTTAGTTGCCAATGGAGGGTCATCCAACGTGCAGAATTTGTTCTCTACATGCCACCTTGTTGCCTTGATTTGTGGGGTAAATAAAATAGTTATTGTGTTCCTAAAATCAAGCCACACCTAGCTAATATTACTTAAACCAGATCAGACCAAGGAAATAGGAAAAACGTTCCAAGAGCTTCCCATGTCAGATTGAAAATATCCCATTAGCAGTACACACCCAACTCCCTTTTTTATCCCAAGTCTTATTATTGAAAACCTAGTAACTGCACCTGTTACACCGACGGTTTCCTCAAAAATCCTAATCCTAATAATTCACCTAATTTTGAAGCATCAACTAACTAAAGGGAAACATGAAGACACCTAACCCTCTCAGAGCACTACACGCCCAAACCATCATCATCCAATGTCTCCATGTTCCTGCAACCGTTTTTACCTTTGTGCAATATCATAAGGTAAAGCCATGTTTCTCCCCTCTTCCATTCTTTTGTTCATACTCTAATGTTAAGTCATTTTTCCTTAGCATTGTGCCGTGTACCAAAACACAACTATCAATCTCTTTACTTTTACTTCTATTATTATGTAGAACCTCATAACTTGCTCGTGTGTTCGATTTGGAATCAATCTTAGGGCATTCTTATCTTGAAGGAAAAACACCAGAGGTAAGGGCGGTATTCCGTACAATTATATATTCATAATTTCATAAGTTAAGTTGAACGTAGAACCCTTATCCTAATAAAGAGGAGAAAACTTGAATATAAATAAAAGAATGGAATATATGTTTTTATTGCATTTCAATGGAATAGTATCATCTTTTGTGGCATAGCATGGCATTGTGTTTGAGTTCGTTGTGTTCAAGAAAAGATGATTTGATGAAGCTTTTGAAAAAAAAGTTTAAATTTTGATTGAAGTTGTGAAAGTGATAATGATTTTAAAAGATTATACATCATGCATAGCATGTCATATAGTTGTGTCATAGGTGTCAAATCGGGCGATTATCAGTGTGCCAATTGGGGCGATTATCAGTGTGCCAATCGGGGCGATTTGTCTTTAGGTGCCAAATGGGGCGATTATATTATTATGCCAATTGGGGCGATATCCGGATCATGGTCTAGTTGCATCTCATGCATCATTTGCATAAAGTTCATATTTTAGTTTCTCTTATTTATATTGAGCTTTTGACTTTTATGTGGTGAGTGTTTTACTGTTCTCTTTGTTTTGTGTTTTATGTCTATATGATTGTATTTTTGTGGTTTAGGAATACTGACCCCTTACAAACCAACATTTTAGGTATCAATGATGAATTGAAGTTATATGGGTGATGAAGTTGATTGACTGCACGCGGCGAAAAGAAAATGGGTTTTTATTGAAAAAGTAATTTTAATGTGTATTATATTTTTAGCATTAACTCATTAACAAAAATTCGGATGTAAATTTCTTCCATTTGTAGATAATCAATTTAAAGAACGATTTTTTGTTAGTTTCTTTTTAATAGTTATGTTTAGATATATTTCATATTTATTTCTTTTTAATAGTTTATTAAATTATAAATTAGTCTAATACGTTCTGAAGAATAAATATTTTTAAGTAATGTCTTGGATTAAAATCTGGGGCGTTACATCAGTAGCATAAGTGTGCAAAGTATGATCACGACCAACAATAATCAGGTCAACTGTTTCCAAACAATCACTCTCACAAATAATGTTGACATATCCTTTTTTACCACAAAAATCAAGATCTATCTGGGTAGCACGTAACTCAGCTAATAACGCATCACCTCCAACTTCATAGTGAGAAAAACCAGCTATCCAATCTCCATCGTGGTTGCGAACAACACCACCAGCACCTAAGCAACCAAAATCCAATGAGCTAAGAGGCGCGATGAGTGTGAGTTCAAATCAAGATTGGGATAGTAAGAAATGCATTCTTCATGTAACAAAAAGGTCTTTCGCACCACATCTTGAATACGCCAATGTTGATCCTCAAAAATGGAATTGTTTCTCCAACACCAAGCATACCATACTCCTGTAATAAACAAAATAGAGGAAGTACTCTTTGTCATCTTCTGAAGCCAAACCTTGACATCGAAGCCAAAGCTCTCTAGAGTGCGGGCAATCACGTAAACAATGAAGAATATCCTCTACAGGTGAAGAGCAACGGGTGCAGCTTGGAGAAGCTACCATGCTGCAATGATGCTGACGGACATTAATAGGAAGAACATTATGAAAACAAAGTCATAGAAAGTCTAGGAGCTTTGCTGATACTTTAAGGTGGCAAAGCCAATTCATGTTACAATTCACATTTCAATCTCTATTTTGTTGAAGAAGCCAATAGTATCCACTTAAGCAAGTATATTCACCTTTTTTGGTATGCTTCCAAGTCCACGCATCTTGAAGTCGTACATCCAAGTTATTAGGAGCTGGAAGCTGATGAATATACTAAACAATATCAATTGGTATCATAGTGGCAAGATCTTGCAAGTTTCACCTACCATCATCCCACACATCCTTCAAACACATAGTTGAGTCACTAATGTTAACAAATGAGACCAATTGACAGAGGGCGAGTTTTGTCCAATCAATATTCCAAATCGATGAGTCTCCGGAGCCTACACGAAAACTATACCATGCAACAAAATTTGTAATGGCATGTTGAATACCGCACCAAGTGATTGAGGGTTTATTATGTTTCTTATTCATCCATAAAGACGTGTTGCACATGTATTTATGGGCAAGAACTTTCACCCTTTATTATGAAGCATGTTCCACACTAACTTACCAAGCATAGCTAAATTAGTAAGTCTAACTTCACGAATACCTAGGCCACCAAAGCGTTTAAGGGTTGTAACCATATTCCAATTTACATGATTCCAAGTTCGAGAGATTCCATCGCCCCCCCAAAGGAAACTCCTTGTCATCTTATGTAACCTGTTACAAACATAAGTAGGAAGACAGTGAAGTTGCATGTTATAAACGGGAATCACTGTTGTGACTGTTTTATTCAAGATATTTCCTTTCCAAGTAGCTAGCCTTTTTGAAACATTGTCGACAACGTCATTATATACATTTTGACAAACTCGACCCTTGACAAGAGGAAAACCAAGGTAATGCTCCAATCCGCCACAAATTTAATAGTTGAAATATCTTGTATCTCATGCTTCCTTTTCCCATGAACCATCCGAGAACACATAGCTTTGGAAGAGTCCGAGAATTATTAATTTAATTAATTCCCTTTTAAACTTTTAAATAATTTATAACCATGATATTTAAAATTTTAAATAATTTGTATTGGTCCTTAAATCCAAAGACCAAATTAAAAGTTATTTAAATATTTAGAATCTTACTAAAAACTATTTGATAATTATTTTTTGAGCAGTTATTTACTTCAGATGTCGAATTACAAATTATTCATAAATTTAGAATTTAAGTATAAACTTTTTAAGCTCGTGGATCAATTTTCCCTCAAGAAAAGAAAGTCCGTGAATCTATTTAGAAAATGTCATGTAATTTAAAGACTTTTGTAACAATTAAACTTAAGAAATATTTTGAATAGAAAGTGATGATTGGGGAGTGCTTTGGTGGATGAAAATTGCTTTTTTGACATAGAAAAGTTGACATTGCCATAAGTAATTTACTTAAAAGTCTCCAACGGCAGTTAACTGTCGCCCAAGGAACCGGCAACAGTTAACTGTCGCTCACACCAGTAAACAGAACCAGTGCATCTGCAATGGTTTTTCCAGTCATTTTGGCATGTTTGTACCTGTAATTTCAAACAGCAATTTTGCATGAAATCAAACTGAAACAACAACATCCAGCAATCCCAAACATCAATATTTTATAGTTTATCAATTATTCGGTAACATTACACAAAACCGATAATGCGTTAACGCTTCACAATTGTTTGAAATTCGTCAAATTTTCCACATTATGCAACACATTACACGTAAAGTACATGAGTTTATAATAAATGCGAAACTCAAATATATTGATATATATATATATATATATATATAATTCATTAAAGGTTAAGTACATATTATCCAAAAAAATGGTCATTACATTATATATCACAAAAAAAGGCGTCGGCGCATATCGACCAAAAAACGGATGAACACCGACCTAAAAGTGTCATATTTCACCTAATGAAATTAAATCATCTAAATGTTCCAAAACATCTTCAAAGTCTTCGTTTGCTTTAACCGGAGTGTCATTCAACAAAATAGGATTGTCTTGATTTGTTGGTTTTTTGGTGGAACCGGTCTCTCTCGTAGCTCAATCTCCATGAGTGTTCAGAAACGATCGTGTTGATCCAAAAATTCATCCTCCCATGTTGCCGCCTCGATGCTCTTGTGATTTTTCCACTCCGTGGATGATGGAGGTAGTGGGCAGCCATCTTTCAACGAAAGAAGGACAAAATGATTTAGGATTAGACCAAGGAAAATCATGTTGCTTTTCGGGTTAACCGGAGGCCTACCTCTAAGTGAGAAAAAAGTCTCTGAGACTCCAATATCAAGGGTGGTCATCACTAACACCGTCCTATTGTAACAAGATGCAACGATGTGTCCCATATCCGGCAATGTCAACCATTTGTCGGGAGGTGCAAAACTACTAGCATTTTTGGGAGGATGCAATCCATCCACGATGTAGTTGTAACAGCGCTCGCTCACATATATCTCATTGTATTTGTTCGTATGCTCTTTCAACTCTTTAATAAGTGGTCTCCGTACCATAACGTGACCTTCTTCCGCCAAACCCACGGATTCGGCTATAGCCCTAAACCCACAATGTCCATCGCCAATAACATCCACAATTCCCTCAATGTATGGTCTCATGAATTTTGGCATGTAATACATAGGACTCGATGGATCATAATTTCTTGAAACCAAGCTAGGCTTAGGATCCGGAACCGGAGAAATGCCAATGCGAGCACCTTTTCTTTTAGGCTGTGAAGATTTTTTTCGTGGTGAAGATTGACTTTCTAGATGTTGAGAATCGATAGTCTCCCACGAAGATGGGATCCTACGTGTCGTTTTTGGTGTAGTTTTGATGTTTTTTAGAGCTCCTTTGGTTGGCACCTTTCTTGAAGGTGGTGACAACATTGAAACGCTAACAACCGCAAACCCTCTTTGATTTCTAGTTTCATTTGGAACGGAACTCTTTCGGGACGTTCTTGGATACCACGCCACTCCTCCGCGACCGAAAACAAATCTTCATTACTTTCTTCTCCACCCATATACAACTTATGCCAATGCGGGTGTATCTCATCCAATCGAATGGGCTTGTTGTGACGGATTTTCATAGCAATGAAGCATGCATAAGGTAGGCCATACGACGTTCTTTGAACAGAACCACAATTTTTCTTCTCGATGCACAAGGTTTTCCTAGCACGCTCTTCTTCCACAAAAATAAAGCTTATGACTTGTCTAGACATGTGACCTTCCAACCCGGAGTACAAAGTGACATCTTTGTATCGATGTTCCAAGACCGTAACGCTCCTACCAAACGATGATTGTATCTCCCCAAATTGGTTTGCCAACATCTCATCTATTTTTTCCCAACAAGTACCCAAATCACCCTTGGAGGTGGACAAATATTCCTTCACCACAAAAATATATTCCTCCATCTATTTCTGGTTTTGGGGGAAAAAAAGCAATGACAGTTAACTACTGTTGAGGCCAGCAGCAGTTGACTGCTGCCGGTTTTCCCACCGGTAGTTAACTATCTCTGGGGGCCCTAACGTAATTTACTTGTGTTAATGTGAAGCTATGGATGTTAAAAAAACAATTTTCTTGGTGGATTTAGGTAACCTAACTCATTCGTTCTCATTTGATTGCTTGGTCCACCGGACCTAATCCCATTTTGTGTTTGGCAATGCAAATGGGGAATATATATAGGAACATTGTTTGATAATTTAAAACAAGAAGATTTTACATTTCTAATACATAATGTATTAAAAATTAAAATATTTAAAGTTTTTTAACAAATTAATTTGTTTAATTGAATTTTTTAAACATTTTTCTTAAGGCATTTATGAGTACTACTCGTTGTATGTTTCTTAGAATCGATTCAGGTTCCTCAATTATTTTGAGCTCAATTAATTGTTTGGTTATTCATTGTATTTTTCATTACTACCAATAATTCATCATCAAATGTTAGTTAGGACTTAAAAATATAAAGGCTTTTATATCGATTTTTCAGAATTAAATTGGCACAACGTGCAAGATATTTATACTTTGGGTTTCTTAACACGTGCCTTAAAGACACATGTTAACATTTTCCTATTTTAAAATGTATAAATACTTTAAAGTTAAAGTAAAAATTGAAATGTTTTTTTTTATAAATCGACGTGGTTCATAAGATGGAGATCCAAAATATAAATGATAGAATTATTTAAAATTATAATGATAAAAATATATATTGATAACTTTTAAAATAATAAAAAAGTAGTATAACACAACTTAAAAAACATTAATTTTAAAATGAAAAAAAAAGATAAAACATTTAATTACTCTTAAGACTTAAGAAAAATTTAAACACGCTAAAAGCAGAAGAAACCTTAATGTGACAAAAAATACATGATAAATTCAGGAAAGCGAATTTCCACATTGTGTGCAATTTCAAACCAAAAGGAAGCAAAGATTATCAAAGGTGTGAAGGGAATGGTGCTTGGGGGTGGAGTCGAAAAATAGATGTTTTTTTTTTGTTAATTCAGCTTACAAGTTAGTTGAGGAGTGTCTTGTTCAAGAGGAAAGTAAGGATTTTTTTTAATGGATAAGGTGTTTGTGGAGTGCTTGTGTGATGTACCTTGTGAACCTTTGGATTGTTGTTTCTCTTCTGGGGTTATAGTTTGTTTGTGACTTCTTAGTTTGTATGAATATTCTAAACACCTTTTCTTGTCATATTTATAACCATCACACCTTTTTATTTCTATGAACATGAATATTGCGAGTTTATTTATAATTTAATCATTTCTTGGTTTTAGCAATTTGGAAATTTATATTGTTCTTGATTCATGTAATTTTTACCAATCTGAATGAATGTATCACTTTTAGTAAGAAAAAAAAAGTTAGCAATACCCATTTTGACATCCAATTTGATAAATAGATTTTGACTTTTACTCATATAGTTGTCTCTAGTGTGTGTGTGTATATATATGGATAAAATTATGATATATAAGTAGAATATTACAGCCTAACTTCAGTGAGATAAAATTTGACTGTTTTTTAACGATAAATATTAATAATTAGTTATTATATAAGTTTTTCACCTTCATCTAAATTTAAACTCAATATCTCAAATTCTTTATCTCTTAACTCAAATTAATTGATCTATCAAATCTGCCATAAAAGTTGATCGTCGCTGTTGATAATCGAGTATATATTAGAATAATAAACTTTGCTGTGAGAAAATGACACCAACCAAAGCCCTTAATTCACTTATTGAAAGATAAAAACCATCACCCTTACCCTTAAAAGCATACCCCACATATAATTAATTAATATCCATGATTGTTGTTGTTGTTGATAATGGATGAGTCCAAGAATAAAAATAAGAGAAAAAAGAATAGACTGTAAACGAAATAAGCACGTGCTCAAAAGGATACAAAAAATACAAATTACACGTATATGAAAGTATGACCATACATTTTACCCTTTCTAAAAAAGATATGGGGACATTAATCAAAATTCAAAGCTTAGAAAACGTGATAATGCAAGAGCCAAGAGGCCATGGATGATGGATATGGGTCCATTTGGCACATGACATGACATGAGTGTTTGTCGTTCATACCAGAACCTTGCAGGCTTTAACAAATTATATTTTATTTTACTGATATATCACATGTTAGTAAATACTTTATGAATATGAATGATGACAATACTTATTTTATTTACTTATTTACGGACGTTGTTTCTTTATTCCCAACTTTTTTTGTCTCTTGGCATATTCTTTGATACCTTCATGTCACAGTGTTGCCATTCTGTAGCGAATAAGTATGTACGTTTGAATCTATGAGTGATGAGACTGATGGTGATTTTAGAAATATAAAATAAATTTTTATTGTTACACGTACGACGTGGTTAAATATATATTGAGGAGAATTTAGTTTGAACTCTATATTCTAATTTCCATTTTAGATTTGGATCTTCCATAATGATAAACTGTATCTTCTATAATGAAGAGTATGTTTTCAACAAGTCAAAATTGAATTTAGGATATTTATAATTAATTTTGATATGTTTGCATGTTTAACGTGGAATAAGCTCTAAACTTAAATTGAAAATTTGAAGCTTTTGACTTTTATAAATTGTAATTGTCTTTTAGCTTTTAATTTATTGATCAACTTACTTTGATATGAGTTTGTGTAAATATAAATTATTTTACATTTATTTAAGAGGGAATTGAGTAAATCAAGTGATTCGTACTAAAAGATAAATAGTTAAAGGTTTTGAATTCAAACTTACAAAAAAAAATTAATATTCAGTTAAAAACATATTTAATCACCGCATAAACACACTCAAAAAATATAACTAACACTTAAAACAACCTTTGCAGCTTTTGCCAGCAACCTTCCATGCGTCCACCTCACCTGCATTTTGCAGTGTGGATGGATAGGGTCCATGTGAGTCCATGCCTCTAGAGTGAAGGACAGGTTCTTCAAAGGTGTGGGAATAATATTGTAGGACCGAGGGGAAGCAACTACCTTCATCTAATTACATATTTTTTTACATATCCTGAACTAATTTGGAATGACGTCGGATTTGGACAAAATCGTGTTGAAAACCATGACAACGCAGGAGCTTGATATACTAACTTCAGAATTTTCACAACAACTGTATATTGGAACGCAGTATTAGATTGGCAAACATGTATTTAAACACACACTAAATGAGTCAAGTCTCTAGTTGGCACATTCTTTTTGTTGCGCATGGACTTCCAATAAAAACTAAGACTAATATCTCAAAATATAAATTCTATTCAAAGTCATTCATATCATTTTTGTTGGGTTACGAGGGGACTGGGAGACCGTCCACATCGAGGCTAGAACAACACACTAGTGAGAGACGTCACATTCTTACCCAAAATCTTAAGACAATGGATTTATGTGTCCTCTTACTTATAAGGTGTTAAACCTTTACTTTTCTATCTGATATGGGATATATAACTTACACTTGCACACAACAATTTTATGAGTTTTAGGCTAAGTTTGAGAAAAGGATCCCTTAAATAATACTTCATAATTTTTTTTCTTGATAAACAATGAATGTGACACACTTTACTTATGGTGACATCTCAAAACATCATGTGTCAAATGCACCTCACCCTATGTACTAATAATAAAAAAGAATAACAAAACAAAAAATGTTAGAGGTCAAACCAAACCTAACAAAGCTAAGTAAAACGATACGTAGGCATATCAAACGTATACAAAAAAATCAGGCCTAATAAAAGAAGGATATATAGATCACCCTTAAGAATCTACATTGTTTTCCAAAATATTGACAAAAAAAGAAGCTTCACTTTTAACGAGAAGTCATAAGATTGCAATTTATTCGAGAATTTTGAGATACAAAATCATTTTAAATGTGTTCGATTCCTCAAATATATTTTTCATAAAAGTAATTGTCATATAAACAACAATAAAATTAATAGTTGATTCTCATGAATTCTTGATCAAATAATTTGTTGTAATAAATATTATGTTAATTTAAATGTATTATGAATTCTCTTCATAAAAAAAAATGTATTATGATTCTTGATCAAATAATAAAATGTGATTAATTCTTGACAATTTGTATTATGTCTCTTTAAATTGTAATATTCATTTATGTCACTGTTTAATCACAATTTAGATTATAAAATTCAAAGTACAACAAATAAGCTTCGAATTATAAAATCCAAACGAAAAAAATGATCAATTTGAAGACACTTGAGAAGTGAGTAGGGTGAGAAAAGAAATTCCAAAAATAAAAGTTGAATGTCAGCTGGGCTTAAGCCTGTTAAGATTTGGGGCATTTTGAATAGTTTTGCAAAAAAAAAAATAGAGCTACTGGGCTTAAGTCTATTGAAACCTTTTTATATGTTTTATTATATACAGCGCCATAAAATGAAGCCTTACTATATACACCCATTCCCTACAGGGCTGGGACCTAAGCCGTCCCACTCTTGACCTATGTCTAAGTTCGGCCTTGATTCTATTAAAGGGAGTGATCTTCTCCAACCGATGTTCTTCTATATATACTAATATGTAATAAGATATCTTTTTTGGTAGTGATGTAATAAGATATCTAACCACATACTTAAAAGACTAAGTTATTTGTTAAATGCACCTTAAAAAAATTGTTAATGTGTCTCACTATGCTATTCTATAATACTAATAGAGAGGTGAAAAAAATACAAAATAATACTTATTGCCAAAATAAATTCCACCTCATTCAACTTTTCTATCATCTAATTTTCAAGAAGAAAGCTCAAACAAAAGGCCAAGTAAGATAAAGTACATATTTCACATTTTAAATTACTAATGAAGTTAGTATCGACCTGGAGGAGTTGTGTTTCCTTTTAACATATAATGCTTAACATATAATGCGCAATTAGATCTTGGTAAAGCTATGAAAGACAAAAGGTGAAGTCAAATGAGAGTACAAGGTAAGAAAAATGCTTATAGCGAGGTGGAAATACACAAAACAAGACTTAATGCCAAAACACTAGATGTAAAACCATAAATTAGACTTTGCTTGATTCAGAATCAAGTAACAAATCTACCAATTAGATTTGAAGTCAACATTGCTAAACAATCATCTTGAAGATGTCTACATTGAATCACCATTAGACTAGAAATTTGAATGAATTAGTGCAAGACTTTGCGTGAACAATAAGATTTGACAATAAAAGAGAAACAAGTTATATATACTAGGGGTGGGTATGGTTCAGTTCGGGATGAAAACTGAACCGAACTGAACTGTTTGCTAAATTTAAAATAACTGAACTGAACTGTTTGCATTTCGAACTGAACTGAACTGTTTCAAACCGAACTGAACTGTTCCGAACTGAACTGAACTGTTATTATTGATCCCTTTGAAAAAAATATGAAAAAAACAAATGAAATTGAATTTTAGTTACCGAACTGAACTGAACTGAACTGTTTCGAATCGAACTGAACTGTTTTGAACTGAACTGAACTGTTTTAGTTCAGTTTCAAAACTGTTAGTAATAGTTCAGTTTTTTTGGGTTCAGTTCAGTTCAACAGTTCAGTTCAGTTTTTGGTTTTTTTGCCCACCCCTAATATATACTTTGAAATTGAAATATGATAAATATAAAACTTCTTAAAGTATCTATATAAATATTATGAACTACATAAAACATAGAAAATAACTTGAAGTGGGGTTTAAATATAGAATATCATAAAATTAAAATCTAGAGTTGTCTAAATATATCTATAAATACTGCTTGTACTTGATTTTTTTTAACTATGAAAATTATAAGTCCTTTCTCCCTTAAAAAACACTTCTCTCAATCTAACATAACTAGCTCACAAGCTACGATTTTACCGTAATTACCTTGTCCTTATGTTGGGGAGTTTATGTGGTCCACGCTTCGTAATATATTTCTACTCTCTTATTAAAGTTAGGATGTTCCAGAACTTATATCATATTGAATACCCATGCCATGCTTCTACGAAATTGAACAAAGAGAAATAAGAAAATATCACGTCTTATTTTCTATTCTCGTTGGTCAAATAATTTCTTTACGCACATGAAAGAATAAAAAGAAGAGGGGAAAACTCCATATGAATGAAATTTGAAAATATGCAGATCAAATGAGAAGGAGAATAAAATATAATTTCAAATATAGTCACAAACAGATCCAAATCCGCAATAAAATAATTTACCAAAAGTGACCCTCGTTGGCAATGTTTCATCAATTATTTGAAAACCATAATCAACAGAAAAACATATATAAAGCTAATTGATAAACTCCCTTAAAGTTTGTCCCAATTATTTATGTTACCATTTCCAAATCCAACATGCAGCACAACTTTGAACAATCATCATGTAAATAACTTGCTTCTTACTAGTGAGCTTAAAAGCCCATCCGAGCCCATAGCTGCTAGTACATCGACATAGTAGGAATGGGCTTGACAATATTAGATTTTACACATTCACACAATTACTAAATTGGTGGTTGTTGGATCAAAATCGGATGATGTAGATTTTACACTATGAGTTAAATAGAAAAAAAATTAAAATCTACTTGCTTTATACACGATCCGATCTCGATCCAGTGATAACCGATGTGATGATTACTTGAATGCATGCTTTAAGATTCCCTTGTTATGCTAATTACTAGCTGAGCATTGCATACCTCTCCTTGATTCACAAAGATCACATGAGGAGAGACCTTCCACTAGTACTCTTCTTGTCGATGGAAGAAGAATGAGAGGTAGCAGTTAGAGCCTGTGTTGGGCCTGAGTCAGATCCCAAACTCGAAGCAATGTTGCCAACATGAAAGTGCTTCTCTTGATTGATCCAGTGTCAGAGGAAACACTTATGCTTGGATTCAAGGATAGAGGAACGATATTGTTAACAAGAGGCTCAGAATTAGGGGAAAGGTTGGCGTTCATGTTGATCGGAGAGACAACGCAGTGATTGGTTCCATGATGGTGGTTGTGAATGGATTTGGCCCCACCAAGATGACATTTTCAAGTTTAGTGTTTCATGCAGATCCATGAAAATACAGTGCAACGAAGAAAATAAGGTGATTGAAAAAGAGTATGAATCAATGTGTATATATAGTCAAAGTAACTTAAAGTGGTGACAAAGAAAAAAAAATGTGAACCTGAAAATTTTATAACCGACGAAGAGAGGGAACAAGGAAGGTCTTGGATTATTTTATTTAATTTATTTGGGGTTTTTATTTTTGATTTTATTTTTTATTGTTTATTTTTCTTATGGCCCCCTACCAATTATATTTTATTCATGGACTTAATTTTTTTTTTTTTAAAATTTGGTATCCGATTTAAGAATCAACTAATTCAAGGAGACCAATCCCACCATAGACTTAAGTTATTAATAATATTATTTAATACTTTTTGTCAAAAATGCATTTATTACTTAGGAACATTGTTTTAAATTTTATTATTTTATGTTTGACTTTTGTAAACCCCCGTTTTATGTTTTTACGTTTTTGTAGTTATTTATTTTTGAAATAAAACACAATAGCTCATATAAATTAAAATATTTTTTTGACTAGGTGTAGATAAATAATTTAATATATGTATTTGAATATTGTAAACAACATTATTTGTGACACTATTTTTTTTTTTTAAAATCACCATTTTGTTGGGTAGAATGAGGGTGACTCGCACCATTTTGGATATGAGTCCATCATTTGAAAATTGGGTCAACATAAACCGGTTAGATCACGTATATTTCACTAAATAAAAAGTAAATTGCTCTTCTCATCATCATTTTTGCTTCAGAACACGAGACAAATACAAAATTTCTCCCAGCGGTAGTTAACCGCCGCTTGAGGTATTTTCGTATTTTTCTCGTGTTCTGGAGCAAAACTGATGATGAGAATAGTATTTTAAAAATAAAAATAAGAGTGTTGAAAAAGAAATATTAGAATGAATACATTTTTTAAGAAAATAAAAAGTTGAATGTTGAAAAGGAAATATTAGAATGAATGCATTTTTTACGAAAATAAAAAGTTGAATGTTGAAAAGAAAATATTAGAATGAGTCTTTGACAAGTGGCGTCAACATTCTTCAATTCAAGTGATATAACAATCCATTTATAGATCCCCGATGCGCCTGAATATCTGAAGGTTGTCTTATGAGTATCTTCTTCATTATCAGAATACAACATGCCATAATTGTAGCCGCTTCATCACCTGACATATCGGCTACCAACATGCCATATTCATCCTTGCGGGTAGCTAGGTTTAAATTTATGTAGTATATGTAGAATACAACATGTCCATTATTCTTGATTACATGTACAATATTTGTTTCTTATCCTCCTATATACATAAACCCTCTAGATTTTATTATCCTAGGCTCTTCAGTGGTTCCAAAGTTAACATCATTTAAGAGATCCTACGCTTCAAAGGTTGACAACTTCTATTGATTTGGTTCTTCGATTGACTGACCTTAAATATCTACAACCAAGGTCCCATTTGTATCCAACTTCTACACCTTATCCCTACCTTCGTCGTTGGTTAGCATAGTAACTCAGACGGTGAATTATCCCTAATGATTTATTGGTGACTGGGTTTTCACTATGTCTTACGTGTTTATCGGTCTGTTGTACGGAGTCGACTGATTTAGATTTAGGATGCCAAACCTGCTTGATCATTTTCTTAGTCATTCTAAACCACGTGGGTTCAAGAATGATATCATGGCCATCTTCATGGTCGGGAAATGATTCGTATTTTTGGGAATCTATTCAATCCTCTTATCGGCTAGCTTAAACTGCCCTCCTTAATAGCCTTTTGAACATCTTTTAGGTACCTGCATAGCGATCGTGGTACTTTTGCGAATTGGTTCGCACATATTCTCCTATAACTCCTTGAAACTGGCGAACCGATATAAGTAGGTAAATATCCAAGAAAGAGGAAGAACCGGTTGAGTAGGAGATAAAAAATAAAGGAAATCCTCTGGTGGCTCAAATAAATTTTCAGTCCAGATATATGCACACCCTTGGGTAACATACACCCCTTTGATCCCCACACACAAATCTAACATATGGCCACATGAACCCCACACACTAACACACTAAGCACCTTTGTCTCTCATTCTCTCTTCCTTCACCCTATCTTCTCAGTCAGACCATTGTCGTCGTTAACCCCACCTCCCACCGTTGCCCCCTTCCTCCACCCTTCTCTCTCTTCCTTCATTCTCCTCACCATCGACGTTCTCCACACCACTAGATCTAGTCATATATGTCCTAACTATGAGAGCTCACACAACCACCATCATCGTCGACTTTCACTGTTCATATCCAATGCACTCCACCACCATCAGACCCTTGTTTCTTTGGGTTCATATTCGACTTCAAACCTGTTCAGATTCAGTGTCAAATTGCAAAAGTGATAGATAGAATTTCGGCAAGAGAGTTTCAATGAGAGAGAGAGAGGGGTAACTCACATCATATAGAGATGTGATGGGGTTTGGTTGTGTGAGCTAAAGAAGGAAAGAGAAAAGAAAAAAAGTTAAAGATGAGAGAGAGAGAGAGAGAGAGAGAGAGAGAGAGAGAGAGAGAGAGAGAGAAAGAGAGAGAGAGAGAGAGAGAGAGAGAGAGAGAGAGAGAGAGAGAGAAGGCGATGGAGAAAAAGAGGTTGCAATTCAATGGTGGGCGCTGGTGGTGGTGATAGAGAACGACGACGGCGGTGGTAAGGTAATTTTCAGAGAGAGCGGGAGAGAGGGAGAGTTGATCAGTCATGGGAAGAGAGAAGAGGAGGATGAAAGATAAAGTTTGGTTATGAGGTGAATTTATCAAAAAGTCCCTAGTGTATGGAGTGGATAATGTGAGTATAAGAATAAGGGGTGTACATGAAATATTATTCATAAATTCAGCGTAAAATCTCTCTGAAGCTTGAAGAAAGAGAGTGTCTCTTGTTTAATAATGTAAAACCCGGATTTTTGCTAAGATTATTTATTTATTATTTAGTGTTAATAGTGTTTTCACCCCTGTAATAGAGACAATTTCCGGTTTTCGCCCCTATAAAATTTTCGGTTTGATTTACATCCTTGTAAAACTTTTTTTTTTCCTCCAGAAAACACCCCTCCTCCATCCAACTCACCAAATGCGCATATGTGGTGCTGACTTGGTTTTTTATTTTTTATAATTATCCACATCATATTTTATTTTTTAAAATATCTGAAAATTAATTTTCAAAAATAAAAAAATCCAAAAAATATTCAGGTTTTTTTCCAAAAAATTTAAAAAAAGAAAAAAAAAATCAAATATTAAAAGAATCAGAAAAAATATTCGGTTTTTTTTCAAAATTAATTTTTTTTAAAGATTCTGGAGTTTAATTTTCAAAATAAAAATAATTAAATTTAGAAAAAAGTCAGAAAAATATAGTTTTAAAAAAAATTTCTACAAAAAATATTCTGGAAAAACTGAAATTAAAATTTTAGAAAAAAAATCATTTTTTTACGAAATTTTCGAAATTAAAAAGTTAATTTTTTATTTTTCAATATATATTCATTTATATTAATTTAAGAATAAAAAATCTGAAAATTAATTTTCGAAAATAAAAATTAGAAGAAAAAAAAATCATTTTTTATTCTAAAAAAATTCAGGAGAAATATTTTTAATTTTTCAGAATTTTCAATTCTAACAAAATATGATATAAATTTTAATTCTTTTTATTTTCAAAGAATTTTTTCTAGAATTCTTTATTGGTAGGAAATCTTTAAAAAAAAAAGTTTTTTCATTATAAAATCTGAATATTTATATCATATTCAGATTTTTAATATTTTTAAATTTTTTGGAAAAAAATCTGAATATTTTTCTAATTTTTAAAATAAAACCTTAATGTTTATATCAAAAAATATATAATTTGGAAAAATAATTCCTGAATTTAAAAAAAAAATCAATAAATAAAAAATTTCCTGAATTTTTTTATTTTTAAATTTTTGAAATTATGTTTATTTTTAAATTAATATAAACTAATTTATATCATAGTTTTTTTAAAAAAATAGGCACAAATGCCACGTGTATTCTTAAAAAAATAAAATAAAAAAAAATCTGAATATTTTTTCTGAATTTTAGAAAGGAAAAAATATTTTTTTTCGTTTTTAAAAAATTTTGAAAAAAACAAATCTGTATATAATTTTTGATATTTTTAAATTTAGAAAAAAAATCGTCGATTTTTAAAATTTTTGGAAAATTTTTTGAATATTTTTCTAATTTTTAAAATAAAATCTTAATGTTTATATCAAAAAATATAAAATTTGGAAAAATAATTTCGTAATAAAAAAATAATTCCTGAATTTTAAAAAAAATCCATAAATAAAAAATTTCCTGAATTTTTTTATTTTAAAATTAATATAAATTAATTTATATCATAGTTTTTAAAAAAAAAATAGGCACAAATGCCACGTGTACCCTTAAAAAATTTAAAAATAAAATAAAGTATACAGTCAGCACGCCACATAAGCATATATGCACAGTCAACGTGCCACATAGTGTATCACTTCAGCAAATGTACACAGTCATAAGGGGGAGGGGTGTTTTCCAGAAAAAAAAGTTTTACAAGGATGCAAATCAAATCGAAAATTTTATAAGGGCGAAAACCAGAAATGACCTATATTACAGGGTTGAAAAGCACTATTAACCCTATTATTGATATTTGCTAATTTGCTTATTTGATGTGTTTGATTTGGGATTAGTTGAATTTTAGACGAGAGAGGTATTTTGGTCATTTTTAAGACTAAGAAATTTAATAATCTTGGAAGGAGAGTTATTTTAATAGAGTTAGTAGTTACTTTTGGAATTATTAAGATAGTGATGCATGAGTAATTAGTGGGAGGTTTAATTAAGCTTTTTAATATTTTAGGAAAATAATCTATGAAATTTTACAAATAAAAATTCATTTGTACATCCTCTATTATAAAGTTTATTCTGCTGTTAAAAAAATTATAACTGGTGCAACCCCGGTCTGACCATTAAACTTTAAACCTATGAGTACATCAGTTCAATATTTGTTCTGTTTTAATTACTTTGATATTATCATTCTTTTTTATTTACATTGATTAGTCGACAAAATTTTAAAAATTGCATTATATTTAGATCCAGTTATAATAAGATCCTTCTTTGTCATCGAGGGTGGAGATGAGTTGATTGGGTAGATCAATTGATTTGAGTTAAGGGCTAATGAGTTAGAGGTCATGAATTCAAATTCAAACAAAACAGAAAAATTTATCTAACAACTAATTATTAACATTTGTCACTAAAAGAAGTTAGAAACCAACCATGTTTTAAAGAGTTAAACCAGTTAAATGAAATTAAAAAATAATCAAAATCTATATTAATTAACCGTGAATATGTGTGAACATCCAAGCCCAGAAGTAATTAAGAATTTAGCTAATTTAAGGTCTAATTCGAGATGCTTTTGAGTGATTTTTAATAATGTTTACCACTTTATCTACGGAACAGAATAATTTTAAATTCGCAAGACAATGAACGCAAATTGGTTGGTAAAATTTGGCAAAAGATTGTTGTTCACTTTGACAACCATGTATATATATTCGTGATAGTTTATTAAACTTATCAACTAATGTAGAATGAGTTAATTAGTTCTAATTACAATAATTTTAAAGTCAACTTAACTGCATTTCTTTATATATAAAGGAAAGTTTGTTGGGCCTTTGACCCTCTTTTGTATCAAAAAAAGAAAAGAAAAAACTTGTCCAAAAAAAAAGTTTGTTTTAATTTAAATATCGGTCCTGCTAACCGGTGCCTCTGGGGCACTGGTTAATCATATCATAAAAGGTAATTATTACACTAAAAGGAAATTGTTTTTGACTTTATTATAAATTAATTACACAATTTCAATGCATTAACTATTATATAATTTCCTTTTCTATATCCTTAACCAGTGCTACAGGGGAATCGGTTAACATTTCCCTTTAAATATACGGTGTTATCTTAAAGTTACCATCTTAAGTTATAAAAAAATAATTACCTACATGTTTAAATGAGTGAGAGGTGATATTGACACATTCACAATGAGTGACAGTAATTTTAACAAAGACTACTCTTTGTAACTTCAGTTCACAATAACTTGTCAATCTCATCGGTCATACCTCTTAAAAAAAAAATCTCATCGGTCATTCAAATATGCATGGCAGTTCACCGTTTCAAATTAACCGACCTGTTTTTACCATTTTTTACATATTAATAAAAGCGAGAAAATGAAAGAGATCGATCATACTATTTTTACCAAAACACATTATCATGCATTGATGTAATGATGTATTTATCTCTATGATAATTGCAAAGTAAAAAATGTTGAATTGAAAATGGTGCAAATGATATTACTATATGAAACAATTAAAATATATATATAATTAATATTATTATTTTTATCAAGTATTACTAATGGTTAGAATTTATTTTTTAAGGTAGATAAATGAGATGTTCAAGACTCAAACCCCGATCCTCCATATAACAATGCATTGTCCTTGGTCAATGAGTTATATTTACATACTAATTTTGGAAAAAGTGTTCGATCATAAGCACTTTTGCACCGCGATCGAAACAAAAAACCCTAAAATATAGGGGCTGTTCCTTACGTATTAGAAAAGGAAATATCACTCGTGGTTAAAAAAATCTCTATTTTTCTTTAAAAACAAAATCAGAAACTTGTGTTTGTTTCTTGTAATATATATTTTTTAAATGTATCTATTGGAAATATTTTCTTAAATAAGCTAGCCAAGATAACTTCATTTTTTTTTCTGTTTTATTTTTAAAATTTTAATTTATGCAAATAAAGTAGAGCAGAAATATGGAAACGTGCTTTTGTTGTGTAGTTTGGTCCGGTGATATCAATGGTGCAGGTCTTATTAGTTCTTGGATTTTGGTTACAGTCAGGAGTTGTTCTGCATGTAATTTTTTTTTTTTGACAGACTGCATGTAATTTTTAGTGTGTATGGCAAAGTCATTTTTCAAAAGGGGAAATTGAACCTTAGGAGATTTGGTATGTAAATATCACATTGATTAGCCTATGTTTTATTTGGTCATAGAAAGCTAGGCGAGTGGATTGGTATATCTTTTAGCGTTTCACATCACTTTGTTTAATTTGGTCAATCAACAAGCAATTCTGTCTAAAATGTGGTGGTGTGTTATGTTCTAATTTCGTTTGTTTGCGTTTGAATAATTTGCAAAGAGAAAAATAGTAGAGTCTTTAGTAAATTTGGTAAAAAGGAAGTTTAGATACATCAACTTTTCGATAAATTTAAACTACTCTCTTTTTTTTTTTTAGGGAAAATTTAAACTACTCTCTTACTAATGGCGGAATGCAAAATATAATATGCTAATTTTATTTTTGGTCATCAAAACCGGTGATTTAGTCATTTTATTTGCTTAGGCATCGGCTAAAAACTTTCTTTTTCCCCGTGCTCTATACTTTTTGAATTGTAATGTATGTTAAACTCAAGTGTTCTATCCTAGTACATCTTGTGTTAGATAGAATACATTTTTTTTAGTAATATATTTATTTTTTTGGACTAAATTTACTTTTATCCATGATGGAGTTGCAATTTATAAAGCCTAGTTTAAGATACCATTGATAAGTCCTCGTGAGCTTGACTCAGTTGGTATGAACAATATATAAAATATGCAAGGTCTGAGGTTCGAACCCCGGCCACCACAAAAAAAAAAGATGCCACTGATAAAACCGGAATAGGCGATAACTTTCGTTTGTGTTTTCACTGTAACATGTGTTTTTGACAACTTCTTTACGAGAAATACTTAAGAAAAACCCAAATGTAAAATGTTTGAGCGCATTTACATGAATGTTTCTTTAAAGATAAAATGATTAATTATTGAAGTTGAATGATGTTACTAATTTATTTATCATTTTTTTAAGGTTAAATATGTTTTTGGTTCCTATAAAATTGGGAATTTTCAAGTTTAGTTCATACTTAATTTTAATAGTTTTTTTAGTCCCTACAAAAAAAAAATTGCTTAGTTTTTTTAGTCCTTGCTAAAACAAAGTTTGTTAAATTATCCCTAAACTCTTAAATTTTTGAACGATTTTTTTGAATCAAGTTTAGAACACTATGAAAGGTTCATTTGCTAAGATTTAGAACTTTTTAACATGAAGCGAATTAAATATGAATTTTTTAAAACAACAAAAGTTAAAGATAAAATTAACAAAATCTGAATGTAGAAATCAAATTTTACGATAATTTTTTGTGAAGTAACTTTTAATAATGTTCTTAACACGTCTGTAAAAAATTGTTCAAAAACTTAAGAGTTTAAATATAAATTAAACAAATTTGAATTGAGCAGAGACTAATATTAAGTGCAGAAAAAAAATCAGGGACTAAAAAAACTATTAAAATTAAGTAAAGATTAAACTTAGAAGGACTCAATTTTATAGGGATCAAAAACATATTTAACCATTTTTTTTATCATTGTGTATCTAAATAATTTTATTTGTGTTTGTATCTATAGAAGTCTTTATCCTTCTTTGTATTCATCTAAATTCTTCTCTACTATTTTAATGTTACGCCGTGACAGGAAAAAAGGTAAGTAGTACCATGTATTTTGGATTGGGATTGAAGCTTTACAACGGCTGTACATAGGATTTGCACATTTGGTCATCGAAGGTTCTCCGGTATTTTAAAACCAAGAACCTTACTTTTCAAAATTTGGTTAAATGTATTGATCGGAAAAAAACAAATTGGTTAAATGTATCATTTACTTCGAGGCTGAAAATACTTACGTATTCAAATTTTTTTCTTTTGTTTTTCATACATTTGTCCTTTATTTTGTCAAAACAACATGGACTTTATTATTAATTTGTAAAAAGAAAACTGTGCTCTAAAAACTTCATGCATATTTCGTTAGTACTACTAGAGTACTACTAGTAATAATGGATTTATGGAAATGACTAATCAAAAATTTTAGTCAAGGGACATCCGAAATAATTTTGGCTAAAAATATAAATACAATAACTCAAAATATATTTATGTGTTAAATATGTTTTTTGTCCTTATAAATATTCAACTTTTCGTTTTAGTTCCTCTAAAAAATTTCTTCAAGTTTTAGTCCCATAAAAGTTTTCCATCTTCACTTTTGGTCAATCTCTAAAGTAAACTCATATTGTAGAAAAATATAAGAACATTACATCTTTTATTTATTCTGAATTCAATGTACAATTTATTGTATGTAAAAGATATTTATTGTTGGCTTGTTACGTGAACTTATCTCAGAGGTACCCAACATAGCTCACAAGTCACAATCACACTTGTTTGCAATGAACCAATTCAATTTAGCCTCTCAAGACTCCAAATAATCATCAAGCTAAGTAAAATAATAAGATTCAAAGAATGTTTACAAAATATTGTCAACCAACCAAAGAGATTTTCAGATTGATAACATAGTTCACACTCAAATCTTTATAACGTTTGTGCTATGCTAAATTTTTATATTGTACCAACCTAGATCAAATGGAGGAGCAAGGTAAGAAAAATCCTTTAAAAATAAATCTAATGTTAGTGTGTCTAAACTATTTTATTATTTGATCCGATGGGCAAAAACTAATTTGACCATGATGGAAAATTTTATTACTTCCATATACCAAATGTCACTTCGATCTAAACCTTATAATTTTCTTAGCAGCCTTAATTGCTACTTCCTCGGTCTCATAATATTAGTCGTTTAAGGTTTATGTATGCTTATTAAGAAAATGATTAATTGTGTTGATTTCGATGACAAAATTAGTAGCATTTACTAAAATACCCTTATTAATTGTAGTTAATGGAGTAATCAAGTTGGATGAAATTCAATAAATAAGGGTATACTAGTGGAAAATAATAATAAATACTGCATTGATATTGTAAAGTGACAATTATTTTGAGAAAAAGAAAAAAACTAAAGAGACAATAATTGTGAGATAGAGGGAGTAAAATATTTCATTTACTTTGTTAATCTTTCGATAACTAGAAAAATATGACTCTAATAATTCAAAATTCATTAGAAATTGAACTCGAATTCTCTTAAGCAATTTATTTTAAAATAAGTTTATTAACATTTAAGTATAATCTTGTTTTTTTTAAGGGAAAAGTATGTATAATCTTGTTATATCTCATTTACTTTGAATACAAATGTGATGTTAATATTCGTAAAAAAGATGTTAATATTTCAACAGAAAGAAAAAAAGACATATTTATTACCTCAGCTAATGATGAGTTAGTCATAAATAGACAAATTTAATTAAGATTAAATTGGGAATCTAAAATGGTCCATGAGACATGTTTAACAACATTATCTCCACATGTCATAAAGTGAATGGTTATTTAGATATTCTCATCATCAAAATCTTAAATGTCCCAATTTAGTTGACTACCATCAAATTCCAATTTCAACCTCAAACCTTAAACTTCATCATCGTGTCCTGTTCAAACACCAAAACTCACCACACAAAACCACTTCGTAGATATCAATAAAATATCCGAATCTTTGTTCTTGTTGTTCTTTTGTTCCAAACAAAAACAACCTCAACATGAACAACAACATCAACCCATTTTGAATTTGAATTCTTTTTTCTTAATTGAATTGAATGGACCTTTCTCTAACACTAACACCAAACCCTTCTTCAACTTCACTCTCTCATTTCTCAAAGCTATGTGAATTTCATCAAAGGAAGAAAAGGGTTTCTTTCTTTGATGCTTCAAGAGTGGTTTCTGTGCGGTGTGTTAAAGCTTCTGCAGAGAGAACTGGTGATACCATAGATGATAGAGGTGAGACAAGAACCGGGTTCACTACACCTGCAGCTATGGAAGTCACCACCACATTCAACCGTGGTTTCAATGATGCTGCTGGTGCTGCTGACTTTCCTGTTTGGGAAAAAATTGGTGCTGTTGTTAGACTCAGCTATGGAATCGGTGAGAACTTTTTGGAACTTTTTAGATACCCTTTTGTTTATTTTAGCTGAAAAATGAATTTTTGCTTTGTTGGTTGTGATGCTTAAGATTGTTTTGTAGCTTTTTAGCTAATTGGGTCAAATAAAAAAGGAAAACTTTATGCTTTTGTTTGTGATTGAATCAATGTTTTTCCAAATTGGGAAATTTTGATTTTGTTTATTGGAGAATTCACTTGAATTCAATTGTTATTTGTATGGTGCAATTTGGTTTTTATTGAATTGCTTTGTTTCAGGGATTTATGGTGCTATGGCTGTTGCGGGGAGTTTTATATGTTCGATTACTGGAATTGACTCTCTTGGGGGTTTCCATCTATCATTAGATGCTATTGTTCAAGGGCTTGGATATGCAGTTCCTCCAATTATGGCTCTTCTTTTTATACTTGATGTAAGTTCCTTTGTTTATAGTTTATACTATAGTATATGATGATAAGGTTGTGTTCTTGTTTGTGTGTTTGCATGTTTTAATTTCTTTCAATCCCATATTTTGGTTAAGTGGAGATGCATTTAGGACCTGTGTTGATTGACTCATTTGAGCTTATCTAATGACTTAACACTTGTGAGATTGTTTGAGAGAACTTATAACAACTTATGACATGTTCATAAGCTGTTTTCAGCTTATTTCTGTAAGCTCTCTCGGATAGGTTATGAAAACAACTTATAACTTATATGATACCAATTTGACTTTATTTTTTATTTTTTGTTATAAAAAGAGCTAATACATAAGCATTTATGCTATAAGCGTTTAATTAAGTTGTTTATCCAAACATGGCCTTAGTCTTTAGCATGGGATATATTTATTAGGAAATTTTGGTAATAAGTAGGAAACTTGTAAATTTATCTTGTTATTGAATTTCCTTTGTTCACTTGAATTGAGCTTTCATCAACATGGTTATTATCAGGATGAAGTTGTGAAGCTATCACCCTATGCCCGTGCCATTAGAGACGTAGAGGATGAAGAACTATGGAGTTTTTTCTATGGCATGTCCCCTTTGCAGGTGATTTGATAAAACTCGCTTGCTTTGGTATAATAAATTATCTTTAATCTAATTGAACTATCAAGATTGATGTAATTGATTTTAATGTACAGTTTATACTGATGGTTGCTGCAAGTTCGGTGGGAGAGGAGCTCTTCTACAGGGCTGCAGTTCAGGTTTGTTTAAGAGCTTTCGTGCCTGAATTTGATAGTATCTTCTTAGAGATGTTGGAGAAATTATTTTTTAGATGAGTCTAAAATTTGGAACAATGAATCATGTCTTGTGTATTTGAAGACTATTTTTTAACGAGTGCTGCAAAAATTTAGCTTTTGAAAATAAGCTACATGAAAAAAATTTAGTTTTGTGAATAAAAGGAGGAACTTGCTAGCTTAATAATCTTAATGGAATACTACACTTGAGCTTAATAATTTATAATTGGAATTCTACAGGGGGCACTAGCTGATATATTTTTACGAGGCAGTAATCTTATACAAGATGTTCGAGGAATGGCATCTTTGGTATGTATACTATTTTCTTTCCGTTTCTTTCTTGTGTTAGAAGGGTGAGCCTCGGTGCAATGGTAAGGTTGCTACCTTTTGACATAACAGTCATTAGTTCTAGTTGGATAAATAACCTTTCAGCTTTCATGGCTAAGGCTGCGTATATCTTACCCTCTTTAATGTCCTTGGCCTCCCTTTAATGATGTTTTATATTACATAAGATTCAAAACTAAGAGTTTCATTCCAGTAACTAACTTGCGATTTATACGGTTTATATGCAGACAGGCGTACTGCCACCATTTGTTCCATTTGCTCAGGCACTTGCAGCTGTACTTACAGCTGTCCTTACTGGTTCTCTCTATTATGTGGCTGCCTCTCCTAAAGGTAACTTTTTCTTATATCCCACTTCACATTTTTTCTTCTCATGTAGCTTATTTTTCCTAGTTTTTTCTCAACCTGATTAATGATTACCATCTCTTTTCTCTCTCTTTCAGATCCTACTTATATTGTCGCGCCCGTTTTACAATCCCGTGCTAGTCGTCAAGATTTGAAAAAGCTGTTTGAAGGTTCAATCATTTTCTCCTACCATTGAATATTATATTACATTATATCTGTTCTAATTGATAATGTTCTAGTCAAGTGAGTTAAAATCTTCATCAAGGGAATCATGTTATTCATAAAATAAATTCTAATACGTGTCATAAAAAATATTCTAATAAACCATCAAACTTAATCCATAAAGTATCACTCTCTCTAATTTGGTCCCTAAAAAATATAAACATAATAAATAGTCCTTGAAGTATATAAAATTCATCACTTTAGTCCCTACTGTTAAGATGTTAGGGACTAATATACGACGGATTTTCATATACTTCAGTAAAGTGACAGATTTCATATACTTGAAGACCATATTATATCTATACACTTTGAAGACTAAATTGAAGAGAGATTGATGCTTTAGGGACTAAATTGATGGTTTATTCAATAATTTCTCAGGTGATTACACTTTTCATCTGCATTCTTGTTTTCTCGAACACCATTTTTCGTCGTTTTCGAAGTGACGGTTCAGAAATAAAAAGGCTCACCTGTGCATTTTCTGCTTGTGATATCGCAATCTGATCCACTTAATTTTGGTTTGCAGCATGGTATGAGAAAAGGCAAATGAAAAAAATCTATTCCCCACTTCTGGAAGGACTATTAGCTCTCTACCTTGGTTTTGAGTGGATCCAAGTAATCCTATTTACTTTATCTTTTGAAAATATGAAGTAGTTTTTCTCTTAAGATTTCTAAGGTATGTAACTAATTTGTGTTTATGTTTGGAATTTTTACTTGACAGACAAATAATATTCTTTCTCCGATTATCACACATGGGATTTACTCCACTGTTATATTGGGACATGGCCTTTGGAAGATACACGACCACCGGCGAAGACTAAGGCAGAGAATCCAACAACTCAAATCAGAAGAAAAAACTTCCAACTAGATTTTGAAATGCTCTCCAAACACTGATTTTGGTGAAAAATTTGTATATGTATTAGAGTTGTTAATAATGTAAAGAGAAGATGTGTATATTATGTGTTAGATGAGATCTCATACATACAAAATATGCAAAGTTTTGATTACATTACAGGATTCTCTAATTTAGAATCATCAGTGATTTACTGTTTTGTAATAAAAATTGGAGTAATCCAAAAGCTGTGTAAAATTAATAAAATAGCATATATATGATGTCCCAATTACAATCTTTGCCTTAAAGATTACATTACATTGAAGCAGTTATATATGTATCTATCAATCCAAACACATTGTGGTAACATCCATCCAACACTAGAAACAACATATTGATAGGAAGGAGCAAGAATGCGACATTCAACTTCATTAAAGATAGAGTGTAGAAGAAAATCAATACTTGGAGTAGTAAATGTCTATCCAAAGTAGGGTGTGCGGTTCTTATGATGACCTCATTTTGGTAGGGTCATTCTGGTGCTAAAAACAAAGGTATTCAGTGGCTTTCATCGAACAAATTGTCAATGCATAAGAATGAGGGGCTTTTAAAAATCTTCATGCTCTTGGTTTTTTCATTGACACAGCAGCAAAAATGTTTGGTGAATTGCTGCTCTACTTCATGCAGTAATAGATGTTGCAAGCAGTGTTCATGATGTAGCAGAACTTATCCTCTAGGTTCTACAAAATACTATAGCAGATGAAGCAGCGCCTTTTGCATGTCTGTTATGGAGTATTTGGGAACAAAGGAGTAGCAAGATATTGCATAATATTGCGGATGCTCAGAATTTTGCTGCAAGATTGGAATTCGGTGAGACAAGTTCGTGGTAATCAGATCATGCGTCAAGCTAATCATGAGATCATCAAATGGCAAAAATGGAGTATAGGTACAATGAAATGTACATGTACTATTGATGCTTCATTCTCTACTACTCATAACAAAGTAGGTAGTGTGTTTGCAAGATTACCCATAACTAAGACGGTCACACTATTAGCTAATTTTCAGATTTTGGTTGATATATCAAATTGTATTGAACACAATTTGATTAATGAAATGTTATAATTTTTTTGTTGGCAAAATAAAAATAAAATAAAAAGCAGATTCCCTTGCAGCCAAGGATCTCACGCAGTCACCACATCACCCGTCATTGGATCGAGTTCAAACGGTCCATCTTTCGGTGCAAATTCAGTATTTTTAATATTAAAATCTCACGCAGTTACCACATCACTTGCTGAGCATAAGTAGGTGAGAGATGTACCCACCTAAATTTATAGAAAGGGAGGGGAGGTGATGGAGGTGTTTGAACGGAACTGGAGGAAGGGAATCCAAGTTTGCTCCTAGCCTCTATTTATTGTCCATTTATAAAAGACATAAAGATAAGTGGAAGATTAGTGAGACTCAATTAGTGGGTGTGTGTGGGGGAGTACAAATAGGGGCATTTTAAGCAAGAGATGGGTTATTAAGAAGTGAAACAATATCTTTATATGGTGTCTGTGTTGGATTTTGTGTTTGAAAAATATTTTAAAGGAGAAAGGGTGGAGAAGATGTCAAAACAAGGAAATGGAAGTAACTTCCCCTACTTTTTAACAGAAATTGTAGCTAACAAAATTAGTTTGTCCATCTTGTAAATGTTCAAGAAAAGTCAGCAACGAAGAACTAATCATTTGCATAATCTAAACATTATTCTTATTAATCTCAACAAGACATCTTCATAGGCTACTAGACACTTGTATTTTTGGTTCATCTGCTATTCTCAATCTTCCAATTGCGCGATGATGCTTGCAAACACCCGGTATCCTTGAGACATATCTGTAAATAGGCAGTACTCATTCTGGGCATGGTACGTCGCCATCAGACCTGGATATAACATGAAATGCGTCAAGTTCTTTTAAAAACTTCCAAGTTTGATATATACATAAATAAATTTGTTCTTAGGGGGGTCATATACCATAGCCACAACACTGAACATCAAAACCTTCATCCTGTGACACAGAAAATAGGTTGAATCAGAAATGAGTAATACAAAAAATTTCATTGACAATGAGAATATATCTTCACCTTAAGTTCCCGAATGAGAGGCAAACTCCCAGTAATTGAGAAAGGCTTTACATGGCCAACTATTTCCTCAGTTGCTTTGCATAAAACATGGAAACCTCTAGAATCAAGATTACAAGCAACTCCAGAATTAGCCTCATCAAAAGTTAGAGTTAGGCTGCAAAAGAGGAGCAAGGAAACCATAATTAGTTATAGAAAATCGATAAAGAAAAAGAAAACCAATCAAGAGATGGAAAGTAAATTATCATGTTGTTAAATATCTGAAGGTAAAACAAAATTTTATTATTACTGAATTTAGAGAAACTCTATTGAGCAAAAAGTCCCACCTCCCCCTTAAGTTTTCATCAGATAGGGCATATTTTGAAACTGGACCCCGAGCTTCTAGCTTATGTATATTCTCATTAATTTCGTCAACATATCCTTGCAGCTTCTTCATTACATCCTTCACACTGAACAAATTGTTAGAATATTGGGTACGAAAATTCATATAAAAATCAAGCTCTCACGTTTACTTTTATTTCTACATTTGCAATTGAAACAAATTAGTAAAATAAAAGAGTGAAGAGTGAACCCCAGGGCTTGCAAAAGACTGATATATGGCCACACTGTATAAGATGTAACTTACTTGTAAAATGGAGTCAACCTGCAACAAACAAACATGAAGAAAGATATCTGTAAGGCCAGACCATACATAGAAAATTGCCTTGAGTAATTCTAAGGAGGAGAATAAACCTGACGTCTCCTGAAATGGTACATTCCCCTGGAATTTGGTTGATTCCACCTCCAGGATCTGCAGTAGGGAATACAATTATGACAATTGAAGGGTTTTTCTCTTCATTAAAGTAATAAAGTACGAAAATAGGTTACTTAGACGGTTAGACCCCAAAACTTACAGCTCCATTGGGTTGGTTTCATGGTGGAAGGGGTTGCAAACCCATAAACCTGTTCTTGAGGATGAGGTGGGAAGTCATTGTAAAATTTCAGTTGGATTTCCTTTATCGCATCCATGGCTAGCTCCAGAGGATTTATAGCCTACAAATAACCAAATATATAAGATAATTTTACAACAATAATACCTTATCAATCAAAACAACACTATAATTGCAGATTGGGATCAAATTATTCTTTCTTAACTCGACAAACTCATGGATACTCTTGAGATGGGAAAATTATTTACTTATTGCTTAAGGTAACATAGGAAACTGAACATCTAAAACAAAACACTCCCCTAAATAGATGATACTTTCCAAGCACCACCCCCCCTTCCCTCGCCCCAAAGTTCAAGTTGTACGCAGCATACTTGTTACAAATGATCTAAATCCTGATCACTAGAGTGGACGAACTCAAGATCAATTTCCTAAGAAATTTCCCCTCTGATTAATCACAATTGATTTCTATATGCTTGGTTCTTCATGAAAGACTGAATTTGACGCACTGTGAAGAACAATTAACAGCTTCCACAAGACATGTCATAGACAGGTCCTTCAAGTTAATTAAGTGAAACTGAAATTCATCAAATAAGCATAATGTAAAGCTAAATGCTCTAAACTGTTATCAAATTAATTAAGCGGTATTGAAATATATAATTTACGAGCTCCAAGTTTCACATTTTAATTATCTATACAGAGGGCAATAGTTATTATATTTACTGATGAACTGCATTCTTCTCACATTCACAGATGATGTGCTGCATTCTTCTCACATTCACAGATACTGATGTTATAATAGGTTGCGTATAGCAATGCAACTCTCTTACAATGGCTACATTTATGTGGCCATCGTTTATGACGAAAAAAAGAAAATATTTTAAAAGTTTACAGATATTTTGCCCTAAAACAATTTTTGATTAGACATACACTTTTTCATTATTTAATAACTGATAAGTCATGGATATACACTCATAACTACACTCAGATCTCGGTAGAATATGCATGCTATAGGCTCTCAGAGGATCCAGACTAAGAATATTGTGATTATTTTATTTTTAATAGGCAAGTGTTAGTAGTTATTTGATAGGGGAGAGGAAAGTGTTAGTAGCACTAGCAGACGGAACTTTAGACCTCCTGAATATATAACCCATTCAGTGTCCCAAACCAATGGATTACTATTTTGGGGATAGCTATGTTTCTTTGCTAAAACTCGGGAACAACTATGTGATTACTATTAAGGTAGCATTTGGCAGATGGATCATAACAAGGATAAAACATATCATATGATCCTCCTCTGAGCTATATTCATATTCAATTTGATACATGTTAAAAGTAGATCAGAACATTACATAAGGTAAAGAAAGAAATTCCACTAGAAAAGGTGGAACCACAAAGGGTATATTAACAGTCCATGTCTGTCAAACACTATCACAGTTTACAATTACATCATTGTGAATACATCATCATTTGAAAAATCAAATAAGATTCCAAACCCAGACAATAATGTAAGCACGTACCTTGTGAGCTAATCCACTATGAAACATTTTCCCCGTGACATGAAGTTTCCAAGGTATCATACCACCAGTTCCAACACAAGGTTGTTTATCAGCAGTGTCAATCCAAAACCTGAATAAAGACACCACACAAATTAAAACCTACCAATATATTATAATTGGAATTTAAATAGCTACTATTATTGAACATAAATAAATTTTGTATCATAAAGCACCGACTCAGAGACAAACACAGACACTAGACACAACAAGTGATTGAATGTAACCACATATATCAGTGTTGTGTCAGGCACTAAATACACCTACAATCTAAAGTACCAAGGCTACATAAGTTTTGCATGCATCAAAGAGATTTTCAAGCAAATAATAACTTACAAAGGACCTTCCTTTAGCTTATTGAGCAGCCCATCTTGAACAAGTGCATCAACACCAACACCAGTTATAGCAGAATTCTCTTCATTTGCAATAAAAACAGCAACAACAGTTGATTTCAAATTCGGCTTAGTTTCCCCAAGCTTCTTCATCAGTTCAGTAACAAGTGCCACATGTCCCAAACAATCCGTAGTTCCACGTCCCCTCAATTTATCTCCATCAATGCTCAAAGTAAACGGATCAAAATCCTTCACATAACATTAACACCAATTTCAACACACTTACTACAAATCCACACATGCATTAAAAAAAATAAAAATAAAAATAAAAATATTATAATGTGATCTAGATACATCAATTTAAAAGTGAGTGATGAATGAGTCAGATACATCAACTTTTGTTGACTCAATTTTCTCTTATGATTAATATCGGAGGAGGAGGATGCATGGATGGATAAATACCCAATCGTTGGGATTGGCGGTGACAACGTCCATGTGACATCCAACAAAGGAGAGGATCTTGCCGGGAACGGTACCGGGATATTCGACGATGAGGTTACCTCTGCCGGGAAAATAAGTAACATGGTTGATGATTAACGGACCACCGCAGGTGGTGGTGCTGAGCGGTAATAGCGAGTTTAACACGTGCTTGACTACTCTGTCTTCTTCAGGAATCAGTTCCGGTGGGTTGTTCTGCACGTGTCTTGATTCACCGATTAGGTTCGTGAGAAGGGGTATGAATGAATCCTTCTCTAAATTTCCTAGTATTTCTAACAACTTCTTCGTTGATGTAGCCATTGGATTTCGAAATAATTCTTCTTCTTCTTCCTCTGTTTCTCTTTCGTTTTCTTTTTTTCCTTTCTCGATGCTACTGTTACAGGTGTTTTTTCAGGTTGAGTTTCGGTTCACTCTTTTGGGCTTTATGGTTGGGCTTTTTTATGAGATAGTCCATTAAGGCCCATATATTTTGTCTAGTTTTTCATACGGAGAATTGCTTTATGCATCATGAGGATTGCTCAACCTCTATAATAAGCCGACAAGGTGTTACAAAAAACGTCTATTTGTTTGTAATTCCTGATAAGTTTATACAATCGAAAATTACAATCTGATAAATCTAAATTGCTCTTGAGTAATCCACATGATTGATAGAACAATTCTCTCATTTGCACCACAAGATTTGACCAATTTCTCACACCCTTTTTTTTTTTGAGGTAACCAATTTCTCACACTTTGTTAACGGGGATATTATTTTGTAATAATATTTGTAATATTTGTTTGAATAATATGGTTGAAATATTTAACCAATTGAAAAAAAATAAATATGTATTGAAAAATGTGTGTTAAAAAATGTACTACCTTCTGCCAAAGAATGTACTACCTATAAGAAATATGTATGAATAAAATGATTCGAAGAAACATATGTATCATATGATTAATAAATTGGCGTTTGATTTTTTGTCCAACACTTTTTCTAGTGTCTTTCTACATGGTTTCCAATTTCCATTGCTGGCTAATTTTAGATGTGAAAAGGAGTAAAACCCAACAAACACTACAAACCACAATCTCAAAGCATTTTAGGATAAAATGTTAATCCCCCAACGAAGAAGGGTGGGAATGCTACTGGTGTCTCCAAAAAGTGAGACCAGTGAACCCTTTGGCTCAAGTGTACACTACCAATATGCAAATGCTGCTTCAAAATTTCATTGCATATCTCACTTCTCATCACCACTATGTGGGGCACAATTGATAGATATAATTGAGTCTTTAGATGGTCATTAGTTTTTTTTTTTTGAAAGAAGATGAGAATATTAGGTTAAATGATAGAACATGTTATCATGGAAATATACTTGACAGTCGACAACAAAATGAAATATTTTTATATCATCATTTTTAAAATTGAATTTACAAATAATATTTTGCTTAACAAGTACTAATTTTGAAATGATTTTAATTTAATATCATATAGGCTTTTTCACTATTTTCCGTCGTCTTTTAACTAGTGTCGGAGTTAGACAAAAAAGATTGGGATGACCGCCATCAAAATAGACCAAAATATATAAATCATATTGCATACAACACATATAAGTTGTAATAAACCAAAAATCAATCATTCACAATTCAAACTACAATAATAATATATAAAGTCGATCATTAAACACTTAAAGTGACACTTTATGTTTTCCGAATGACTTGAAATTATCAATAATTGATTCGGAACTAATACATGCACTAATTTCCCTTTCAATATAAACTGACATACTATTTGTTAGAAACTCAGGTCTCATCTTGTTTCTTAATTTAACAATATGTAATGAACAAAAATGATTGAAATTGACATAGGAAACAAAGTTAAATGTACTAGAGAAAAAAAGTGGATTTATTAAGTATCATTTACAATTCTGTTAAACTCCAGAGCATAATTTTTTTATTTTTTTTTAAGATGGGTGGCCGTGGCTCCGCTTACCACCACCGGTTCCGCCACTGCTTTTAACTTAATACTAATGTGATTATGAAAATATGAAAATAGAAAAATACCAATGGGAAATGTCATAATCGGAATCTGGGGGAGCAAAGTATGTATGTATTTGTGTGAGGGAAGTGTCATTGTTAATAACAGTCAATTGTTTAGAAGGGAGGAAAAGGAAAAAAAGAGACATACCAGATCAGATCAGACAGGGGTTGGTTCCATGCAGATAAAGATAAGAGAAAGGCAATGATTACTGATTACTAATTCGAGCCCACACACTGACCACGACTACACCTCAAACCACACTCTCTCATTTTTCACAACACTCTAAAACAAGCACCTCCAACTTATTTTACTCCCAATATACCTAGCTATGAAAGTCACTATTCTTCGATATTAATTAGTAGTATGGTGTGAAATGAACCAAAAAAAACTCATTAAAATAGGACAGAGGGAGTGTGTGTGTATATATATAAAATTGAGCTCCAAATTTTGAAGACCCAGCTCCATAAAATTGTTTGCACCTCTTAGAACGGCCCTATGTATATAATTTTGTTCGGTCTCTTTACTCGACTTAACATCAATAAACTATAAAAAAAAGGTTTTGCTAACCAGTGCCCTCAGTGCAATGGTTAAGGAATCTACAAATAAAAAATTTGTTTTAAAATATAAGATGTTGCTTTTAATAAAATAATGATTACACAACTTTTTTATAAAAATTTACTTGTTTTATATGCTTAACCATTGCCCTTAAGGCACTGGTTACCATTCTCCAAAAAAATAATAATTAAAATTAAATTCTTAAGTCGAGCTAACAGTGAATTGACATGTTGAATCATACTGCCAAAATTATATTTCTTTTCTAGGACTCATCTCTACCCCTCCAATTAAGGTCATAAGGGTCATCCACCAACACCCCTCCAATTAAGGTCATAAGGGTCATCCACCAACAACTTCTCTTAAATAAAAAATCCCTCCTCCAAGTGAGTGCACGTGCCATCGATCCAATGACTTAGATAAGCAACATTTAAAATAAGTTGATTCATAATCAAAACAACTTAGAAAACGCTGGTAAAGATCCACTCTACCTACCCATATATCAGACAAGAAGGAGATCAATGTCTCATTTATGAACTGACTTGGGTTAATCTGATTGTATTGACTTAAAATTTAAAAGTATACTCCTTCTTAAGAGTTTGAGTCTTCGGAGGAAAACCCTTGTTTTTTTATTGATTAATCATGCAATTGTTGTATGGAACATCTAAATATAAATATTCTATAAAAATTTTTTATAAGTATATACTTATAGGAAGAATTTATTTCCCTACCTTCTACTCCTGACTCAAGCAAAATGGTTGATATTCTGATATGTGAGTGTTCTACAATTTTTTTAATATCGAGTTCAATTTCTACTAATGAAGAAAATTGTGTACATTATTGAGACTTTGTTATTTCCATGAAGTTAATTAAAATTGAGAATTATAGCTAGAAAACTAATTCATAATAATCAAATGTAAATTTTTATTCTCTACCTTTAATTATTTACCTAGCAACATTTATGTTGTACCTACTACACTACACTATATGTAGGTTTATATTATGCAGGTTTATTATTCCTTTAGAAGTATTACTATTGGACACTGAATTCATGGTTGTGAGATTTCTGAACATCCATATCAGTTACAGAAAGAGAGAGAAAGAAAGGGCCGTGTCCACTACCTGCCTAAATAAATATCTACTATTCACTCTATTCTCATGATCACTTTATATTTTTTGCTTAATTCTAATTACACTTGTTATCCTTTTTGTTTTCTTGTCTATTTTTACTTTTCTTTATTTCTCACACGTTTATTGTTTAAAATTAGGAAAATACTAATAAGTCATTTGCTAATAAATATGATAATGTTGGCATTAACTCGTGACTAAAAAATTAAGGAGTTAAAAGTTTATAGTTCAAATGTATAAATATCATTTCTCCAAAACAAATGATAATATTTGAAAGTGGAGTAATCAACTTTTAAAATTTTGAAATAGTGTTTTTAATGTAAAACTTTTATTATTTTTTTCTTCCTTAACAAATGTTATAGAGACATTTTTTAGAATGACTCTTGAAATTATTAAGAGGTTGATGTCGAATGAGTTGTATTATTTGAACATCAATAATTTCTATGATACACTTGAAAATTTGATATATATTGATACATCTGGTTTTTAGAATAATAATTAAATGAGTTTAATAAAAAAATAACTTTCTATCATTTACCATTATGATAAATAAATCTTATTCATCAAAGTGTCGGGGAAATAAAATTTAATTTTTATGAATTTTTACTACCCATAATAGTGAATATTGATTATTTTTACGATAAAATGTAAAAGATTTAATATGATTCTTCTAAACAATAAAATGATATTTTTTTCCTATGAAATGATATTTTCTAAAATATAAAAATGGACAAATAACTTTTTATTTTATAAAAATAATCATTAATTTATTAATTTAACTTGTAAGTGTAGTAGTGCACTTCAATTTCCTTAGGTACCATAAAAGCTTTCATGATAAATAGACACAATTTATTTTTATACATTCATTCAACACCTCATTTTCTCTTTATCTCCACTTACAACATCATCAAAATATTACATCTATCGCACCACTCACTTTTTCTCTTTTTTTTTCTCTTTGTTTCAAGGTGTATGTACACTCCTTGTGAGATGTACACACAACATTTTCCAATTTGGTACATGATATTCTACACATTACCTTTATTTCTTTCTTACTTTTTATCTTCTAAAACTTAAAAGTATTTTAAAAATACACATACTAAAACCTAAAGGATTTGTATTTTACACCAAAATTTTAAAGTCAAAGTATTATTTCTCATATTGAATATATTCTTCCATGCACGTAAGTACTAGATAAAATTTGTTGCTTCATTTGTCTATTGTTTGTGTTTATAGTTTCTTTTCTCTTTTAAAACTCGTTGCCGTTATATTAAAATTAACTAATTAAACGTACTTAAGACACCGATTGTATGTAGTAAATTGTATCATAGATTGAAGTTTAAAACTTTTCTCACCTTCTTAATCAAATTTCTAGGTATCAAACCAGAGTCTCTTTCCAGAAACTTAGTGTTTAGAAAACTTAACTACACTTGATAATTTAAGAATGTGAATTTCTTTTTTCCAATTTAGAATTTTTCTGGATCAAATTTCTCCAACTTAGAACAACTTGAAGGGGGGACCAGGCCAGTGAATGAACGACAGAGCACATAGAGCCTAGAGGAGGAAGATGAACAGTGATGTGGTCGAAAATGAGAGTTGAAAAGTGGTCATGCAGAGCCCATAAATATATGTGCAGTGCAGCTCTTCTTAGCTGTCTCTCCTGTCCTCCTATGGTTTTCATGTGCTCCTCGACATGGTAACAACTAATTACAGTTGTTATATTGCTATAGAATATAGTTTTAGGGTTGTGCTAATAGATGCCCTCATTAACCAAGTCAAAAAAAATCAAAAGTTTTAGTTGAAAACAACACTTTTGAGGAATTGATTACACAATTTTCAATACAATATTACTATTTTTGCTTATTTAACAGACACTGGTTAGAATTGGCCATAGTCTTGTTATATATATTCTCATCGTGTTAAATGTATCTTTTTCTTTAAAATGAAAGTTGAGTTCTAACTTGTGTCCTTAAGATATAAGTTAAGAAACCATATAGAGAAGTTTTTCATAAAAATTATGTATTCAATGTCATAAAAGTTTCAAAATTTATCTTTTTAATGTAAAATTTATTTTTTAATTCTATTTTAAACTTCTTAACTTATGTATTGAGAGTACAAATTAGCATGACCTAAAATGAAAAGTTAAACATGTTAATAATTATTCAACAAATCAATATGTTACTAATAATAAGAACTAAACTGTTTCAAAAAGAAATTGAGAAAATAAAAGTAAAAATATAACTAAATGAGAATGAAGTAAAAAAGTAGCAGTACTGGTCCCCTATGTAAAGAAGCTAGTAGCACTGAAAACCGATCATGAACTATTGTTTTTAACAGAGATATAGTATCAGCGTCTTAAAAAAGTACCAACGATAAAAGATTTACTTTACACTGATTCAATACTGATTACTCAAGAGTGACCTTCCTTTATAGTGCAGAAACGTTTTTTGTTTTATTTGGAAAATAACTAAGCTGATTTATGTGCTCAAAGAGACCAACATGAATATGATTTTTTCTGAGGGTAGGTGTTTACCAATGACAAAAGGGTACAAAACTAGCAGCAAGAGCAACATATAGAACATCACATTGTCGATGTCAAATGCCAAAAGAAAAAAACACTATCACATATAAACACTTTTGCACATTATATCACATATCTAAGGAAAGACTCTCGAGAGTTTAATCTCTCACATTTCATCACGTTGAAGAAGATCATTTTAGTACATTCTCCATAAGTCCATAATGTATATTGAATTTGAAGTTTCTTAGAATTTGGGTTGGCTAATTTGTAGGGTGACAACCGTACCCACTCATACAATTATATTTAGTTTTTATTAAATATGATTTGAGACTCTTGACATACTCTCTCATAAGATTGGACGTCTAAAGCATGGTCCAACTAACATTTATTTGATTAGAGTGTTCACAAATACGATCAATCAACGAACCCGATTACACAAATCAACCCAATCCAACCCAGTCAAACCCAATAACAGCGAACTCAACCCACAGCATATATACAATAAATATAATTTTTCTTATTACAATTATAGTTTTTATTAATTAAAAAAAATGAAGTCTGTATCTCAATTGAGAGGCATCCTTTCTTTCTTTATTAAATTTAGAGACGTCTTGTCCCATTTGCATTTGTTTTAGATAATATGTTACATGTATTTGTTGGATGGATATTATGATGATAGTTTAGTGCTGATTACTAAGAACTAATTACCGAAATTGGCATAACTTGGGACCATGATTGACCGCAATCAAACGAACCATGAGCCATTGTATCTCCTTTTCTTTATTTTATGGCCCTTGATTTATTTTGAATAAAAAATTTAAGAAAAATGCAAGTTGAAGAGAGACAGAGAGACGTGACTGCATAGAATAAAAATTCCCATAACTTGTTAAGGATATGAACATGAATTTTTAATTTTGTTTAGAATATGGGGATATGAACATGAGTTGTTGCTATATGAGGACCAAAACGACATTAATTGATAGTTAAAGGACTAGTCACATAAAGGCACATTAAAATAGGGAAAGTTTTGGTTAGGAGTTTGGACCACGTGTACGGAGAAATATTTTGCAATTAAACGAGAAAGCTATGTATGCTAATGCTATGAATAGTACCAAGTTTGATCAACAAAATAAATTAGTAGCAAGTTTTGAACAATTTTCATGACGGAGAAGATCAACAGTTTGTTGACTCAAATTAATCCTCAACTTCAAACATAAAACAGACTCTTAAATGGTCACTTCCGGTCACAATTCAAATGATCTAAACAAGTTTAACCTTGTAGTCTAGGAAAATGTTTGTGTACTTCAACGACTATAAGGTGATGCAAAGGATAAATCCTTAATGGAGGATGTTTTAGCATAGCAGAAAGACTGAAAAACCAACTTTACTGGTACTTTTTGGGTCTTGTTAATGAGTGTCTTCAAGATAGTCTTTAAAGATTTTAAAAGAAAAAATTATATCAAATATTTCGATTTTCAATACATTAATTATATTTATTTTCATAAAAATTTACCGTTTTAAAGAGTGTTCCGAGGACACTCGTTAACATTTTACATACTTTTTATGAAAGAAAAAATTTAACATTCAACAGACTACATAAACTAAAATCATCTATTTGGAGGGTTCTCTAAAAAAAAACTATTTCAAGGGTGTTTCTACTAAATTTTACTTTTTATAATTAATTGTTTTAGTTTTGGCCTTATCACTCAATCTTTTTTCTTTCTTTATTTTTTTAATAATTTTTTGCTTATTAAAAAAGAACAAAGATTGCATTGCATGACAATAGTACTAGTGTTGCTGCTAAGCAGTAATAGCTAGGAAAGCACATCCACATGTTCATCGGGTCCCCTGTTTCCTTTTCGCCCCTTCATGGTCACACCCATTTAAAAATCCATTCCATTGATATTTGAGTAAATAGACAATTACTTCCTTGAAATTGTAAGTTTCGTCAATTACCCTCTTGAAATTAACAAAACTTCAATTATCCCTCTGAAATTGTACAACGTTAATCAATTTACCCCTTCCGTCAAATTCTTATGTTAGTCAACATGACGTTTTGCAAATATCCTTCTGAAGTTTTGCACTTATGTGCAAAATGCCCCCCGAACTTGCAAATTTATATTATTTTTTTCTTATACTTGTCTCAAAAGATATTAAAGGCAAATAATTAACGGTTAATTTTAATACTTTAAACTCTACGTTCTTAACTTTTTATTTTTTGAAAAAACCCATGTATTTTACTAATAAACTATTCAACTTACAAGGTGTACCATGAATAAAAACATGAGTACAAATATGAACAACAAACTAAATAACTAATCTTAGCTTATTTGATTCTGTAAATGATTGATACGCTAGTTGTTTTTGTAATCCCATTAATCATCAAAAGAAATAAGGAGGCAAAGGTGCAATCTTTTCTCCATCTGCGTCTCATAAGCTTGCATGAAGCACATGGTGAATTTCCATCCATTTTTTTCTTCAAAAGAAAATTATAAAACAAAAGAAACATAGGAAGTTTATAGAAGACAAAACAAAGGAACATAGCGTACAATGTTAGCAAAATGTTGCAGGTACCTCTTGCTTTTTTTTAGTGTTTCTTTTAATTTCTTTGATGATTAATGGGATTATAAAAACAACTAGCGGATCAATCATTTGCATAATCAAATAAGCCAAGATAAGTTGTTTATTTTGTTATTTTGTTTTGTACTCATGTTCTTATTCATGGTACACCTTCTAGGTTGAATAGTTTGTTAATAAAATACATGGTTATTTTCAAAAAAAAAAAAAAAAAGGCAAAGATACAAAAAT
>Ga0228711_1000227_pt1 | contig 59067 bp, 37 predicted proteins | sample MedpolnodulmetaG_2_FD_177996 | JGI IMG/M metagenome (GOLD analysis project Ga0228711, IMG submission 177996) | Root nodule microbial communities from Medicago polymorpha collected in Santa Monica, California, United States - brown nodules | ecosystem: Host-associated > Plants > Roots > Nodule... | reverse complement strand
TTTTTTTTTAAAAGGTAAAAAAAAAAAAAAAAAGTTTCAATGACATGTATATCGTACATAAGGTTGTGTCACTCCTCATGGATGCTATATGTAGATCAAAAATTAATACCAATTAGATATGATGAGACAAGAGATCCTAAAAAATGTAACTTAATACAATTTAAAAGCAAAATTATTTAATTGACATGATGAATATAATTTATATCTACGGTGTTAGAGTTACAACTCTAAAACAGAACATGTTTGACATAATTGGTTCTACAATTTGCATATGTTCAAGTATTTTTTTGAAAATGATTCTCTATAGTCGTTCGATGTAGTTAGTGATAAAGTCGTTGATCAAAATCGAACGGTTGAAATTTTGAATTCTCAACTTACAAAGTCGTAATGTGAGTTTTCTTATGTTTAGGAAATTTTGATCGTATGAAATTTCAGTCCAAAACTTTTACCATGATATCCATATATCCCCTACCTAGGAATAATATTTGATATTGTTACTTCATTAACAGAAGGATCATCAGTTACTTTTCTTCCAACTGAAAATGCAGGATGTTTAGGATTGGGAAGTGCCATTGTGTCACTTGCCAACATGACAACAACATTTGACATGGTTGGTCTATCCACTGCATCTTCTTGTACACACAGCAAACCAATATGTATGCACTTCATAACTTCATTGGCTATGTATGTATTTTTCAGTATTGGATCTAACAGTTCCAAACTTTTTCCTTGACACCAAAGATTCCAACTCTGCATGCATGTAATGTATATTTAGAAAATTTACTAAAACATGCATTTTTATTTTTGTAACATCAATTATCTCGGTTTAATATGATTTTGTATCCATGATAAAATTTGATTTTTAGTCCTTACATCTAATAAAAAATAGTGTGTTATTAGCTTTTACTTGGGACTAAAATCACACAATTTAGATTTTAGAGACAAAAAATTATAGTGTTTGGAAAAAAATAAAAATAAAATTTAACCAATTATAAAGAAATCAATAATATAGTTAACCCTATTAATTTTTTTCAAGAAAGTTAACCCTATTAATTAGTAATTAACTTGGCCAATTAATTAGTAACTAATACGAAAGGAGAAAAACTCACATATATAAGAAGACTTTGACCATGTTCTCGGATATAGAATCCACCGTTCTTATTTCCACAAATTATTTCTAATAAAAGAACTCCATAGCTGAAAACATCAGTTTTCACTGAATATAACCCTTCCATAGCATATTCTGGAGCCATGTAACCACTGCACACAATCAAATAAACATAATATAATTGGAATGTCGATCAATTTAGCATACAATATTAATTACATCTTGAATTGAAAGGATTGACAAAAATAACACATACTATGTGCCCATAACTCTTCTTGTGTTTTCTTGACTTTGACCTTTTTCAAATGCCCTTGCCAATCCAAAATCAGATATTTTTGGATTCATCTCTTGATCTAAAAGAACATTACTTGCTTTTAGGTCTCTATGGATTACTCTAAGTCTAGAGTCTTCATGAAGATATAAGAGTCCTTTTGCAATTCCATTAATAATGTTTAGTCTTAAGTTCCAATCTAGAAGTTTTCTTTTTTCTTCATCTAACAATTCAAGTGACAAAGAAAAGGTTATTTGACACAAAAATGTATGGATCATAAAAGAAGTAACAAAACTTGAGCAAAGTAGTTGTGTTATTGAGGAATTTTTTTATAGAGGAAATAACCACTCTTTTTTTTCCTTTCATAACTATATTTGCAAGCAATCTCATTCAATATATTAACAAACGAATAAATGGTCAACAATTAATGCATAAACTATAATTATATCTTCTATTTGGTTCCAGAGTTATATAAATATAATATGTACTCCCTCAAGTTGGTCAACAAAAGTTAATGTATTTGGTTTGAATCAAATGCATTAACTTCTGTTGACCAAATTTTCCTTACATCTTGGGATAGAGAGAGTACTCCATAAACTAATGCTATTTTGATAAATTAACAATAGTTTATGAACTAAAGAATGATAGTTAACGACTAAATTGAAGGTTTACTAGCATTTCTTCCAAAATGCAATGCATATATACATATGATTCATCTCTAAAAGGCATAGAAAGAATTACTATACTTGTAGAAAAATCAATTTTGGCGATGAAGTTATTCTTCTCTAATATCACCCTCATTGCTAATCTCTACAAACAATTTATATGACCAATTTATACTAAAATGGAAAAGATATAAGGGATTATGTATATTAAAACATACCAAATAGATGAAAGTCGAGGCTAGAGTTTGGCATGTATTCATATACAAGCAACTTTTCATTATCCTCAATGCAACAACCCAATAGTCTCACAAGGTTCCTATGTTGCAATTTAGCTATAAAGATTACTTCATTTGTGAACTCTTCTAAACCTTGACCAGATGTTATAGACAACCTTTTGATTCCAACTTCTGTTCCATCTACTAAATTACCCTGAAATAAATGTTGAAAAGAAAGAAAATAACCAAAATAAAATATGGCAACTTCGATTAAGCAAAACTATACATGCCTATGAATGAGTTAAATGATCATATTCAAACTTTGATAAAGGATAAAATACTAATTATTATTATTATCAATTAAAATATTAACATTTCTCTATCCAAAATATGAGAAAAAACATACCTTGTAAACATGACCAAATCCACCTTCTCCTAGTTTACATAATTCTGAAAAGTTATTAGTGCTCTGTCGAATCCAAATTAAAGGGATTATTGGGAGGTCGGCATTATATGAATCCTCTCCTTGAGATTGGCCAGGATGAGATATAGGAATTGTCTTTGATGGTAGTCGATCTATATTAAGAAACTTTTATTAGTTTGAAATTTTACTTATTAAGACGTGGAATACATGAATATCAGACCCGACATTGATACATATACATTTTTGTAGAGGATCGATGCATATACATTGACACCGATAATATCCAAAATATAATATCCAATATATATATATATATAGGGGGCTGCTAATTATTGGTTTAGCAATTCATTTTAGTTAGAATTAGTTTTATCTTTACTTAATAGTTTGTTTAGAAACTTGCACATGAAGTAACTAACTCAAGTTACTTGCATGACAAGTTATGAGTTTGTTTCAGTTTTTGTTACATCACTTGGTGTATAAATACTTCATTGCTATTGTAAATAAGTATTCCAATAATTCAATAAAGTTTACACAAGTATTTTCTCTCTCTCTCTCTCTCTCTCTCTCTCTCTTTCCCAAAACAAGAAACCATAGAAACCCTAAATTCCCAATCCCATCTTCTTCAATTTTGTACACAGTTTTTCGTGTTTGTTTTCATTCAATCTTTACACATTGTTCCATCAAATTGGTATAGCAGAGCCTGGTTCGTTCATTGTTGTTAGATAATTTCATGAAGAATGGCAACTCATAACGACAATATTCCTGTGCATCTACCCGTTTTTGAAGGCAAGGATTTTGATCAATGGAGCGTAAAGATGAAGGTAATTTTCAGGTTTCAAGATGTACTTGAAATTGTGAATGAAGGTGTAACAGCACTAGCAGCGAATGCAACTGATGTACAACAGACAGCTCATAGAGAAGTGAAGAAAAAGGATGGCAAAGCTATGTTCTTGATGCATCAGAGTGTAAGTAATGAGATCTTTGAGAAGATCGTGCATTATGAAAGTGTAAAAGGAGACATGGGGTGCATTGGAGAAATTGTATGCTGGTGATGGTAAGTTGAAGAAGGTGAGGCTTCAAGCTTTGAGAAGACAATATGAAGTATTGACAATGGAAGAAGATGAAACAGTTAGTCAATACTTTGATAAGGTGATCAATCTTACAAATCAGATGACAAGAAATGGTGAAGCACTGATGTGATGAAGGTTGAAAAGGTTCTCAGAACCTTAACATCAAGATTTGATCACATTGTAGTGGTTCTAGAGGAATCTAAAGACTTAGATTCTATGAAGATAGAGGAACTGCAGGCAAGTCTTAAAGCATGTGAGTTGAGGTTGATTGATAGAAACAAAGAAAGAGGAAAAAGTGTATCATCTGATCAAGCATTGCAAGCTCAGCATGTGAAGAAAGGAAAATTCAAGAAAGGGAAGAATTCACCCTGGATTGATTATTCTAAAGATGGTGAAGGTTCTAGCAAGAATCAAGAAAGCAATTAGAAAGAAGATGCAAAGCATGATCAGAAGAAGAAGAAAGATAAGAAAGACATTCAATGCTATAACTGTCAGAAGTGGGGACACTATGCATCTTAATGTAGATCAAAGAGGGTACCAAGGAGCAAACATGAAGTTCAATTTGCTCAAAATGAGGATTCTGATTCTGAAGAAGTACTCTTGATGGCAACAGTCAAGGAGGAAGAAGAAAGAAGTAATGAACGGTACTTTGACACTGGATGTTCAAATCATATGACAGGTAAGAAATCTTGGTTCTCTGAATTAGATGATTCAGTTAATAGAAAAATAAGATTTGCAGACAATAGTATACTTTGTGCAGCTGTAAATGGGAAGTTTATGGTTCATAGGAAGGATGGCAAGAAAGCTTGCATCACTGATATGTTGTATGTACCAAACATGAAGAGTAATCTCATCAGTATTGGTCAATTACTGCTAAAGGGGTATACTATGAAGGTAGAAGCACAAACTATTAAGGTTTTTGATAGTAAGAATATATTGATTCTGAAAGCTCCACTTTCAAAGCAAAGAACTTTCAAAATCAACATCAATGTGATTGAAGATCAATGCCTACTATCAGAAACTAAAAATGATAACTGGCTATGGAATCAAAGATATGGGCATATCATTTTCAGGGACTTGAATATGCTTAGTGAGAAGAAAATGGTGCAAGGTTTACCAAAGATAAAATTGCCTAAAGAAGTTTGTGATATGTGCTGCACTAGAAAGCAAGCCAGAAATTCATACAATGCAACAATACTATTCAATGCAACCAGAAAACTTGAGGTAATTCACTCTGATGTTTGTGGACCTTTTGAAGTGAAATCAGTAGGAGAAAATAGATACTTTGTGACATTCATAGATGAATTTACTAGAAAGTTATGGATTTACTTGTTGGCTAAGAAAGATGAAGTATTTGGTGTGTTTAAGAAGTTTAGACTGCTAGTTCAAAATGAAAGTGGTGAAATGATTAGTAGGCTAAGAACTAATGGAGGAGGTGAGTATACTTCCACTGAGTTCAATGATTTTTGCTCATCAAATCGCCTAAATCATGAAGTTACTGCACCATAACACCCCAACACAATGAAATCTCAGAAAGGAAGAATAAAACATTGGTAAATATGATAAGAAGCATGTTGAAGCAAAAGCAGATGCCAAATTATTTGTGGGGAGAAGCAGCTGCTACTACTGCATATCTCATCAATAGAAGTCCCACAAAGAAGCTTCATGACAAAACACCAGAAGAAGAATGGTGTGGAGTAAAACCAAGTGTTCAACATTTGAAGATCTTTGGCTCATTGTGTTTTAGAAATGTACCTGATCAAATGAGAAGAAAATTAGAAGATAAATCTCGAGTAATGATTATGGTGGGATATCACTCAACTGGTGCCTACAAACTATATGATCCAAACAATAAGAAAATAGTGTTCAGCAAAGATGTGAAGTTTGATGAAACAAAATGCTGGAATTGGAAAGACAAGGCATCAAATGAGTTGGACAGCCACCTCTATCTATCTGATTTAGAGACAGAAGAAGTTGAGACTGAAGAGTTTCTAATAAACCAACAAGGAATACTCAACCACCAAGCAGGTTGAGAGATTATGAGAGGTTTCCTGATCAAGCAGTCACAAATGAAGGTGATTTTGTGCAACTGGCAATGCTTGCTAAAGATGAACCAGTGTCTTTTGAGGAAGCTCTCAAACAAAATCATTGGAAGAAAGCTATTATTGAAGAACTAAACTCTATAGAGAAGAATGATACTTGGAGATTAGTTCAATTGTCTACTGATAAGAAATGTATTGATGTTAGGTGGGTTTTCAAAACAAAACTAAAGCCAGATGGTCAAGTTGCAAAATACAAAGCCATGCTAGTTGCAAGAAGATTCCTACAAAAGTATGGTCAAGATTACTATGAAGTATATGCTCCAGTGGCAAGGATGGAAACAATCAGATTGATTGTTGCTATAGCAGTAAAAAGTAACCGATCTATGTACTAGTTAGATGTAAAGTTTGCTTTTCTCAATGGTGAGTTAGAAGAAGAAATATATGTGAATCAACCACCAGGATTTAAGATAAAGGGTAAGGAGGAGTATGTGTATAAGCTTAATAAAGCTTTGTATGGTTTGAAGCAAGCTCCAAGAGCTTGGAGTAAGAAAATAGATAGTTTTCTTGTTCAGCAAGGTTTCCTGTAACTGAACATGGAATTTATTGCAGAAACACCACTAATAAGCTCATAGTATGCTTATATATGGATGACATGATAGTTACTGGAAACAATGAAGAAGAAATGAAGGATTTTAAGAAGAGTGTGATGAAGAAGTTTGAGATGTCTGATCTGGGCAATCTCACATATTTTCTGGGAATTGAGTTTGAAATGAATTCACAAGGAGTTCTGATTCATCAAAGAAAATATGCATAAGATGTGTTGAAGAGGTTCAATATGTTGAATTGCAAACCAATTTCAACTCCAGTGGACATAGGAGTGAAGTTATCTCTGGCAAGTGATGAGAAAGAAGTGAATCCAACCTTATTCAAACAAATTGTGGGCTCTTTAAGGTATCTATGTCATACAAGACCTGATATTGCATATGGTGTAGGCTTGATAAGCAGATACATGGTGAAACCTACCACATCACACTTAATTGCAGCAAAAAGGATTCTAAGATATGTGAAGGGAACAAGCAATTATGGTATACAATATTCTAAGAATCAAAGTGATGAGCTAGTAGTATATTCAGACTCTGATTGGAGTGGAGATAAAGATGACAGGAAAAGTATTGCAGCTTATGTCTTCATGATTGGAAATGCAGCTTTTTCATGGAGTTCTGAGAAAGAATCAGTAGTTGCTTTATCTTCTTGTGAGGCAGAGTACATTGCAGCATTCATGACAGCTTGTCAAGCTCAATGGATCAACATGTTACTGATGGAATTGCAACTGATGAAGGATGAGAAGATGGAACTCAGAATTGATAGCAAATTAGCTATAGATTTGGCAAAACATCCAGTAGCACATGGTAGAAACAAGCATATAGAAACCAAATTCCATTTCTTAAGAGATCAAGTGAACAAGGGAAAGCTGGAAGTAAGGCATTGCAAAACAGATGAGCAGATAACAGACTTGCTCACAAAACCTTTGAAGTCAAGTAGCTTTGATTACTTGAAGATGAAGTTGGGAATGGCTGAAGCATCTAACTAAATGAATTAAGGAGATGTATTGGTTTAGTAATTCATTTTAGTTAGAATTAGTTTTATCTTTGCTTAATAGTTTGTTTAGAAACTTGCACATGAAGTAACTAACTCAAGTTACTTGCATGACAAGTTATGAGTTTGTTAAGAGTTTGTTTCAGTTTTTGTTACATCACTTGGTGTATAAATACTTCATAGCTATTGCAAATAAGTATTCCAATTAATTCAATAAAATATACACAAGTATTTTCTCTCACTCTCTCTTTCTCAAAACAAGAAACCATAGAAACCCTAAATTCCCAATCTCATCTTCTTCAATTTTGTACACAGTTTTTAGTGTTTGTTTTCATTCAATCTTTACACATTGTTCCATCACTAATTTACACATTTATTAAGGGGCGAGTTAGCAACATACACCCACTTGATTATTTACACTCATTTTTATAACTCTTAACAAATAATTTACACTCACCTCACTAATTTACACCCACTTTCATCATTCCAAATATTGTTTCATTATAAGTTTGTCCCACTTTATACTAAAAAAAAAAAAATGTAATTACACTAGCCTGTACTTGCACTATTACTTTATTATTGTTCCAAGCTTAATCCTTTTTGAATGAATTACCGATTTTCACTTGTGTCTTTTTAATTCAAATTTGAATACAAAAACAAATATTTTTTTTTTATGAGCAGCATGTAAATTTTTTTACGTGTTACTTCCTATGATTTTTTAATTCTATTGAACCACATTCATAAAAACACAAGTTTGATTCTAAAATAATAAAGTACAAGCTTCCAGTGGTTTTTTTTTTGTTGAGAGAAGCTTCTAGTAGATTTAGTGGTAAAGAAAACAAGTTGAAGCTTTATTAGAGGGAAAAAAAAAGTAAAATACAGCTTCAGTGTCACTTGTCAAAAAAAAGCTTCAGTGCCAGTAACTTAGCCAAAGGCCAACAACATGTTCAACGGCTGGTACGGAAATCGTGAAATCTGTTACGTATGATTTTTGTTTGAAAGCAAATTTAAACAATTAACCTTTACTTAAAACTATTTTAAAATTGTAATAAGTGGTTTTTTTAGTAAAACACAAGTGGGTGTAGTTTGCTAATTTGCACCTTAATGTTTTAAGGTAGGTGTAGTTAGACCCATATGTATGGGGTTTGCTAACTTAGACCAACAAAAAATATGATGGTCCAAGTTAGCAAAAATGCATCTTTTCAATTCGATAAAAAAACTAATATCCACCAGTGTAAACCAATTTAAAGTAAGAGCTAGTTTAGTAAAGATCTCTCAAGCTATTTGTTACAAAATAAAAGAAGGATGTAAGTACTTTACAAATTGTGTTACTTACCTTTATTTGAGTGATTCCGCCTCCCTATGAAGAAGATCCAACTAATGAGAACAAGAGCCATCACCAACTCAAAGACAATAATTTTGATCAAGGTATTTGATATACTTGAACTTCCTTGCTCTGCTGCAAGTGCAACAAATTGCAAATATGAACATGTCACAATTCTTACCAAATGTCATTTCATATATAGACCCATAGAGCTTTTTATGATATGAATCCTTTTATTTTTTTTATTTTTATAAAAGTATTTTTTTTTATAATAGTTAGTTAATACATCATAAATTTTGGGTGATGACAAGAAATCGTATAGGATTTTAGTCCACTTTTAGAGTCATTTTAGAGATAAAGTAGTTAGTTTACATGAGTTTGAGTCGAGTTTTGTAAAGAAATCTTTCAAAAAAGTCATGAAAGAACAAAAGAAGGGAAAAAGTCTTGAAGCCATGGAAATTCATCCGAACAAGATAACTTTGTAACCGTGTTGTGCTTCTTTTACAATTTTATCACTGATGATACTTGGGGCATAGTCGTTCGGACGTTCTGATGAGAAGAAATGGAGTAAGAAATGAAGAAACCAAGGAGTCAACTACTGTCAATCTTGCATTGTGGGCTACGTTCCCCGCATTGCGAGACACAATTAGAAATCAATGTGATCGCCACTATTTATCTCGTATTGTGGGCTACAAACCCTCATTGTGAGAATATAACAATATGCTAAAAGGAAGCTCATTGCCTATCTCGCATCGCGAACAAACTTACCTTAAAAATTAGGGAAACACTCGCCTATAAATATCAGGCACCTAGGTTAATGGAAAAACACTTTTTGACGAGCGGATGAAGGTAGAAACAAGATTTTGGATGGATTGGAGCGACCAGAGCCATTCGGAAGTGAATGAATTATCAATTGATGATATTTTTCTCATGTTTTCTTATTCATACCTATTTATATATGTAAGAGACTTTGAGTAGTTAATCTTCTCTAGGTTAGGTCATGAAAGAGAAACATATGTGTTATTATTTGATTATGTAACTTTAAAATTATTCTATGATTATTCAGTTGATTACTATGCTATTTTATTCGGTTAATATTGTTTTTGCTGCCTTTTATGTGTCTTTAGATATCCTTAAACTGATCTAGGTCACGATGAGTACTAACCCTAACTTTGTTGGTTGGACTTATTTCAATCGTTCTACTATTGATTAGATTTACACATAAACTAATGGTAGTTGTTACTTACTTTGGTGTTCTTAAACCTTCGAGGGTTATGGGCTTCACCGAGACATCGAGGGACATTAAGAGTTAAAGAGAGTTAGTGACCAAGACACTGTATAATTTGTAGTTACCTTAGAAATTCAAGGAAGGAATCTGACATGACCCTCTCTCTCTCCCTCTCTCTCTCTCCCTCTCTCTCAAGAAAATTAAACCAATCAAATTACCAAGTGCAAACCCTCATTATATTACAAATACCGTAATCATAAGCGTAGTAGTCGAGTGGAAATCAGACAATCCTTGTAAAAGAGAATCTTTTATAAATCTTACTACTTGTCGACACACGAGTACACTTGCAATTAATTTATCATCACTGGGTCATCCCAGATAAGCCCACATTTGTCACAAGACTGTCTTAGGCATTGTTCGATGACGATTGCTTTTTAGGCCCCCTCAATATCTCTTTAGGCCCCCTAAAAATACAAAAATAACCTTTATACGACTTCCGGTAGATAAATACCGGTAGTTCATTTGAATTTTTCTCATTTTGCACCTCCGATATGTACATACCGAAGGCACATTTTCAACTACAGGTGTGAAATTATCAGATGGTTTACCAGGGTCCAAATCTTCTATAAGTTTGCATATAGTGGAAAACGTGACAAGATCCTTAACTCCGTCCAATTTGGATGGTCATTGGTCAATCTTTTATTGATACTAGGAATGAGAGCCATGAAACTGATTGATACTAGGAATGAGAGCCATGAAACTGATGCTTCAGTAGTTGCAGATTCTTTCATTTCCGAGTCTCCTATCTTGACAGAAACCATCGACGTATATTCGGCAAACGCACCTTATAAGAGGAAGGTAAGCCCTACAAATGCTGAGGAATTCAACCATCCTAGCACCTCCAGGAAAAAGTTAGTTATCATGATCTTTCTCATAGGTCATGATTTTTTTTTCTTTACATGTTTGCTAGTTTTACCAAATATTGCATTGCTCTATATAGGAAGAAAATAAGTATTGATGATGCCAATGGACCTAAGACGTGCAACTGTAAGAAGAGTAAATGTTTGAAACTGTGAGTTGATTTTAAATATGTTTTGATATCATACTTTCTATGATATGCAATATCTATGTGTTTTGATTTGAGTACTTTGCAGTTATTGTGATTGTTTTGGTGTTGGAATCTTCTGTGGTGACGGTTGTGCTTGCGGAGGTTTTGGCAACAGAGTAAAATTTCAGGAGAAAGTTGTTGAAACAAAACAACAAATTGAATCCCCTAATCCACAAGCATTTGCTCCCAAGATTGTACCATGTGCAGCTGATGTTCCACCGAATAATATGGTATAAGATCTTCATATATTACTGTTGTTCAACCTGCTTGTATTAAAAAAGTAGGTGATATTTTTTATGTGACCTTTGCAGGAAGATGTGAATATGACAACACCGACATCAGCTAGGCACAAAAGAGGTTGCAATTGTAAAAGGTCTAAGTGTACAAAAAATACTGTGAATGTTTTCAGTTTGGTAATTTCAATAGTTTGAAAATGTGCCTTCGGTATGTACATACTGGAGGTGCAAAATGAGAAAAGTTAAATGAACTACCGGTGTTTATCTACCGGAAGTCTTATAAAAGTTATTTTTGTATTTTTAAGGGGGCCTAAAGAGATATTGAGGGGGCCTAAAAAGCAATCCTCTTGTTCGATTGCTCAATAGGCCTCTAAAAAATGCTCAAACGATCGGGTCATTACTAGGCTCTTTTAATTTAATTTGATAAAATCTACGATTTGATCTGGGTTGGCCCCATGTGGTTTGAAAAGTTTGTTTTGCAACTGCGCTTCATGGTGTTTTATTATCTTCATAATTGAAAGAAGGAACAATCAATAGAAACAAACTTTAAAAAAAAAACAATAGAAACAAACTTGTAACAAAAATAAAAAATTGAATCATAAATAAATTATCTTCCATACATACCTGGATTTGGCAAAGGAGCAGAAGTAAGCTGGTAGAACATAAAATCATCATACTTTATCAAACAACTTGGAGCAAGAACCTGCCAACCAATCTTTGTCCCACAGCATTTAGGAACTTTGTCTAACATAGCCACCAAACATTGATTACATTGTTTTTCATTAAGGTCCCTACTACACTGCACCAATCCATATCTTTTTTCAGTAGGACTATAACTCAGATTGAACTCCCTCATTCCATACAACTTATTGGTATCCAAAGTAGCTTCACTTATTAAACTTTGCATATTATCCTCAGCTTTATCAAGTTCTTGTGGATTAGTGATGTTTTTTGACCCTAACCTTTCCCATGATGGACTTGTTGTGAGGTTCCCAAAAAAATTATGGTTGGAATACCTACTCAGAACAGATTTAGAAATCTTAATATATATAACATAACAAAATTGAATTAGAACATTGAGTTTAAAGTTTTTGGTATATTTGCAGTTTTGGTCTCTGTATTTTCATTTGTTTACAAAATTGGTCCCCTCATTTTAAAATCACTCAGTTTTTGTTCCTCTATCGTATTTTTGTACTTCAAAATGGTAATATGACATATTTTAAACGATGTAACACATGACTTGATGATGTGTAGTGATCACTCATAAATTATATGATAACTCATTAAAAACTTTTGTTTCAACTTCAACACCATTTTTCTAAGCACATAAACTTGATATAGGGACAAAGCCGAATGGTTTTAAAATGGGAGGATCAATTTCGTGAATAAGTGAAAATTGAAGGACCAATAATGTAATTAAGTCAAAGTTTTTTCATATATAACTATCTTTCACTCATTTAAATTTTCTAGTGTAATTTATATTTGATCAAGTTATTTGGGAGTAATAAAGAATTTAGTTAATCCGCTTAATAATTCATTATAAGTATTGAATTTCACCTAATCAACTGCCAAATAAAATAAATCTTATTTAATAGATCGACTCCAAATAATTTTATTAAATTTTAACTATTTCAAATGAATGTATCATGAATTGTGTGCATGGTTATTATATATTAAAACTAATAAATTAGTAAAGCACTTTATCTTGTAAGTATCTTTAACGGGATGAACTAAAGTGGATAAACTTGTTATTTTTTGTGGGGTCAAATTGACATGTAGGATTTAATCAATCAATAGTCAATCTAAGTAGTTTTTTTACTTAATGACGGTTGTTTATTAGACATGGTAGCGAGGCGGCGTGGGACAAGTTTTACCTTCCCCATCCTTATACCCTACTTCCAAATATTTACTTGTTACACTACCCATACCTAATGGGGATGAGAAATCAAATCTCATCATTGTCCTCCACGGGTTCGGGTATCCCCACCCCATCCCCGCAGTGGATAGTTTTTATTAATAAAAAATGAGTATTTTTCAGCCACGGGTTCAATATTGTAATGCATTATGCATTATCCGGCAAAGAGATTATGTTGATCGATGAGAGAGAGAGAGAGAGAGAGAGAGAGAGAAAGAGAGAGAGAGAGAGAGAGAGAGAGAGAGAGAGAGAGAGAGAGAGAGAGAGAGAGCTTAGAGAAGTGAGTTTCGTCTGGAAAAACTAAGACTTTGATTGTATGAGTGAAATGAGTTTGAGTTTTTATTTGTATAAAAGAGATAATAAATTGATTTTTTACATTCGGAACAGGTTTGGGTATGGGTTCAGCGTGAGTACTTATATCCCTATTACCCGTCCCGCATCCGTGTTTCGAAATCGGGGAAAACCTAAATTTATACCTAAACTCAGTCAAAGCGGAGAAAATCCATCAATTTGAGTTTGGTTCAAGTGGGTACCCAAGGGTATGGACTTTGTTGCCATGTATATTGTTTATAAAGAACTCGAATTTGACCCCATATGTTTATATTTTATTATTTGTAATTAGTTTTTTTTATAGAAGATTTAACTATTTTATTAAGTTTATCTCAAAAAGAAATATATATAAAATCTCTAATCCGTACTATTTGGGGAATTAAAAATTGTTCATTTTTTCTGAAGGTTTAATGATTTCAATTTCATATATGGATCTTTTCCAAATAAAAAATCTTATACGTTGTAGTTCTACAATTTGATGATGAATAACCAAAATATTTGACTTTTGCCTAAAAAAATATCTCACATTCATGCATTGATAAAAAAAATTAAAATTCATGAATTCTTAAGTTAAAAATAATTAAAGGTAAAAAATTAATTTTTTTTATAGATTTAATCTTTTTAACCGAAGAATGCATGAATTTTAGTGTTGTTGTGAAACATAGACACTAAATATGGTTTGTATAACAGGGTACGATTAATATGTTGTGTATTGTTTATGAATGTGTTGGATGTGGAAATCCTATCAGAAAACAACATTGGAAAAAGAACATTTTTTACCATACTTAAATTTAAAACAAATGCGAGTTCAAGACTTCCTTTATGCTTAGTAGATAATAGTTTTCTAGTTAGACTAACTTTAGCTATTACCATAAGTAAGTTTCCCAACGTTAGAATCTTTCTTCCACGACATACTTTTAGCCATACTCAATTATATGTACCAATCATAAGTTTTTCCTTTATATAACAAGTCATTTGTACATATATGTTATCATTTTACTAATTATTATTAGAATAAACAATAAATGATCGTTATTTTATTTTTATTTTATATACATGCAAACCAAAATACGTCGAGTTGATAAATAATTTCGTTATATATTTTGACAATAATTTGTAGATAAATCGATGTATGGATAATTTCCTTTAATATTTAAAAATTAAAAAATTCTAATAAAAATTATACAAACAAACATAATATAATACACACACACATTAACGTAGTAAAAAAGGGCGGATAGACGGGCACGATAATACCTGTCTTTCCGCTAGTAACAAAAAATAATACAAAGTTCACAACAATAATACATAAAAACTACATTTTGTAAAAATATATATATAAACTACATTATTTTCAATTGGAAAAAAAAATGATATGAAATATATACTATATATAAAGAAAATATCCGCTTTTGCTTCTTTTGGACTGACTTTTTCTCTTTCCATAAATACCCTAAACTTTCGATACAAATATCACATATAACAAATAGATAAGAGTAAATTTAAATATTAAAATAAAAGTGTAACAAACACGATATGAGTATATATATGTCCAAATTTTTTTCCTTTATCCTTTAAAAAGTGTAACAAACTGGATGAGTATATCTATACTTACTTTTTCATTATGCCGATTAAATCCTTAAACAAGTTTTTCTATAATAAAGATTGGTGTTGGTGTGATTAAAAAAATAAAAATTTATATTTTTTTTTTTGTTATATTGTTGGTGTCATTGGAATAGATAATCATGGTTAGTTTCATCTATTATAATTTGAAAGCAAAAAACATTTATATATTTCTTACTTTTAATAAAAATTTCATAAAAAACACCGTTTATAATTTTCAAACGTTGGCGTAATAAAAAGAGCGGAAAGACGGACACCTGAGTGCCCATCTTTCCGCTCTTTTTATTGCGCTAACGTGTATAAATTATGAACGATATTTTATATAAAATTTCAATTTTTAAGTACAAATATTTGTGATTTTTAAATTGTAATAAATCCAAAAAATCATGTTTATCTTTTTCAATAACGACAATAATTTAACAACTATAATATAAATCCTTATCTTTTTTATTACCACCAACAATATAAGATTAATAGAGGAAAATTTGTTTAAAGGTATAATTGGAGTTATAAAAAATTCAGCCCAAAGTCTCTATCTCTTTCATATATAATATTGATAATATTGTAGTAGAATATTTCCTATTTTAATGAGATTTAATTTTTTTATTAAAATTTAAAATCATATTATTAAAGGATAAAATAGTAACTAAAATAGTTTAAATGAAGGGTAAAATAGATAAAGAAAAAGTCATCATAAACTCATGTATTTTAAACTTATTTTCTTTTTATATAGTATATATTATTATTATTATTTAATGTATGATTTCAATGTTTGAGATTTTTTTTACGTTAAGTTTTAGTTCACTTAATGACATATCATGCTAACCCAAATGCAAGTTTTATATAATTGTCATCATTTATAATAAATTTGGGTATAGTTCATTATGCACTAAAGTTGCTCTCATAATATATAATTTATTATAGAGGAGGATATTTTGACTCCAAGAGTAAGTTTGTTTACTTACTCCAAATCTCAGTCTTTAATCATGTTATCAATTAATGGCTTAAATTGATTCATAATAAGTGATAAGGTAGACTTTCATTTTCTTCTCTATTGAGTTAACATTCTTCCCCAAAAAAAAAGGCAAAACAATTAATGACTTTTAATTGATAGTTTTTTTTTATTCTCTCCATTTACTCTTTTTTTTATATGCATAGGGAAAAAATTTGTAAAAGGATCATCAATAAAACTTGAAAACCCCCGTCACGACAGGTGCACAAAGATGTAAAACTCAGTTGGCTATCAGTTAGACATATTTTTTACAATCCTTTTTTTTTTTACACGCATGCTTTTCCTATTTCCTATGTATTTCTATTTCATGCTCTTCTCTCTTACAAACACAAAATCTTTTTATTATTATTTAATTACCAACAGAAAAAATAATTATCTAAACAAAATTAACATATATTTTATTTTTCCTTGTTATGTATTTATGTAATCTAAAAATTAACATATATTTTATTTTTTCTTGCTATGTATTTATTTTGTGTATAAAAAAAAAGCAAAGGGAGAAGAATAAAAAAAGAACCAATTAAAAGTCATTAATTGTTTTGCCATTTTGGGATGAAGAATGTTAACTCCAATAGAGAAGAAAATTAAAGCTTATTGTATCACTTATTTTTAATCAATCTAAGCCATTAATTGATAATAGGATTAAAGGCTAAGATTTGGAGTAACTATACAAACTTCCTCTTTGAGTCAAAATATCCCCCCTCTTCATTATAATGAGTAAGGAATTGCGGAATTATTGGTAAGTCATTATAATGAATTGTGGAATTCAATTTTTATAATGAGTTATTAAACAAAATAGCTCAACTTAGAATTACTCATGAAATCACTTTATCTCTCATAGTATATAATTGAATTATCAAATTTCCTACTAGTAGGGGAAAATGCTACATTAATCCTTGTACCTGAGAATGCAAAAGTCGTACCATATAACAGCTGAGGCTCTATTAGGACAACGCTTAAGAACTTCTGAGGCAGCAGTAGAGACACAAAATTGACAAAATGATCTTATGACATCACCTCTACAATCATAGAGTCCATAGACAGCATCAACTGTGTTGTCTCCTATGCTTGTGTGATTATATCCTTTACTTTCAATAGAATCAGAGAAGAACGATGAAAGGACATTGTCAAGGTTGGATTTGTATGTAGCTGTAAGTGATTGATCTTGTTCCGTTGAATTGTGACAATCATAACCTACATAATTTGTTGTTTATCATTATAGGTTTCATGATTGGTGTCAGAACCCTTTCTTATGTTGGGGTGTCGGCTAACTGTTTTTATTACCATTGAAACATTGCAGTAATTAATAACTATCTCCTTTGGCACATCTTGTAGTCAGCTGGTTTAATATATTTCATTTTGATTTTAAAAAAAAAAAACAAGTGTCTGATTTTTTATTTTTTTTATCATATTTTATTCTAAATAAAATTTAACTTTACTACTCTATTAGCTCCTTATTCTATTTGTAAATTTTATGATGAAATAAACTTTTGAGACAAATCTTTTAAGATTCTAAAAATGTCATACCAAACATAAGCGGTTGCTTCTGATCTGGTGGTGCTGACCTCTTCTTCCATGGCTTGTAAGTTGGAAATCGTCCTAACTCTACCTCAAAAGAGAAATAACGTAGTAACTCTTTCTCAAAATTTCTAAAAGGTGCTACCTCTTCCTCAAAAGAAAAAGAAGGTGGTAACTCACTATTTGGAGACTTGTAAGTTGGAGTAAGCTTGTACGCAGCAAGCCCTTGAGGAAGAAGGATAAGAGCAGCAAAGAACTTTAAAACTAGTGAGGACAAGAAAAGGGAAGCCATTTTAGGTAGTGATTTAAGTGTGCATTGCATAGCATATAGGGAAATAATTATGTTTTATACTAGTTTGGGGCCTCAATGGGAGTGCAAGGTCTCAATCCAAAACATTTATTATATCTTTATAATGACTCCACTAAATATAAAAAAAAATATGGGAATATTATCATCAACAAAAATATTGTTGTAGTTGTAGAATATATTCTCAACCAAAAAGCACAATAACAACACTTGGATAATATAAATATTTTATTTAACTCCAATTATTTGGTCGTGTAGTAAAGAGATAGATCACAAATGTTTTAATTTAAGTCCCATTATTGCTCTTGGAAGGGGGTACATCGTTGTAAACGCTCAATGAGCCCTGTCATAGATTGAGACATTATCACCATCTTAACCTAAATTTTTATCATAAAAAAATAAAGTTTAAAAAATTCTAAAATAGAAAAGATTTAATTAAAAATATAATATTTTGATAAAATATTATTATGTTTTTAAAATGTTCTAACATTAGACCTCAAAACAAAAAGTTTTTATATCAAATTTCCTATCACATCACCGTTTAACATATCATTAATTTTCATATATCCTTATTTTTTTCGTACATTTGTTCAATATTTTCTTTTTTTTTTATCTATGTTTTTTATCGCATCATCAACCTATTACATCTTTTATTTTACTCTAATTATTTCTCTCTCTAGTGGTAAAATAAATTTGGAGTGTCTAAAAATTATTTCCCTATTGGTTCTTCCCACATGTGCTAGTGTATATTTTCTATTAATTAAATATCAAACCAAACTCATGGAATCAATGTCTTGGACCATATATGAGTTGGAGTACACCCCCTATTAAAGTAGATTCATCTCCTCCAAAACAAAGCCTTATAGAAGTAGTACCATAGACATAAACTCCAGTTATCGAATCTGCTCTGATCAAGGGAGCTTAACCTGGCGAGAAAATGAAAACATAGCAAATCATCTAGCAATGCCAAAATTGGAGAGATGTCATATACCAAGAACAGAAAGAGCACAAATGGCCATAATAGTGACTCAGAAACCGATTTCACGACGTGAATTTGATCGGATTCCAGTAGATGAGGCTAAAAGATATGTAAAAAATTACAACGAAGTTAAATAAAATTTTGTCAAAAAAAAAAAACCGAAGTTAAATAATATATGCATAACACGTTAAAATTCCATTAAATTTTTTTGTGGTAGTCGGAGTTTGAATCCTAAACCTTACATATATTATACTTTGTCACTACCAATTAAGTTAAGTTCACGAGGACTAAAAAAACATGTCTATTTCAACAAAAAAGACACGTTAATATTGACATATATCAAAATAAATATAAATAGATTTATATTGTGGGTATCCGTAAAAAAAGATTGGGAATAATGGACACTCATGTGTAATAATTCTATTTACACCGAATCTTAATCAAATTTTCTTAGTTACATAATATTTTTTTATATAATTTTATTATATTGGAAATATAATAAAACATTTATCTAGATGCAACCGTCGACCAATGATTACAAACCATGCCATCTTTAACCGCCGACCAACAACTACATCGCCATCATTACTGCTAACGAACATCTTCACTATATATCATTTGCATCCTCCAAAGCATGATTTACTCTAAACTTAATCCCTCTTCTTACTCAAAACACTAACTTAAACTTTGAAGTGCCTGTAGGTACACCATTCTTCATTGTTCCGGAATTCAACTAGCAAAATACTTACCGCACTAGAAGTTGTTCTTCTGATCAGGTCAGATTAGTAAATAAACTCACTCTCAAAATAATCTGTAAATAATTGAATTTTGTTTAGATTTAAGAACGAGTTAAGGTCTTCAAAATGATTCAATCAAAATTTAGAACATTGCATAGTTGGTTAAATCTCGTCTCAAGCTCACCCTACCTTTCACATAAATTTTTTGCGTAATGAATACTCAATTAACAAGATAAAGAAATGTGAATCTGCCCTATGAACAATTCGAAAACATAATTAATAGAAATTGTTTCAGTAACTTTTGTATCAGACTCTACCTCTTTGCTATAGAAAAATGAAAAAAAGAAATCTAACGCTTTAACTTCTCAACGGATGTTTTTTTTATTCTACGAATTCTCAACGGATGTTGATATGCTTTTGATTGCCTTTTAACTTTTCTTTTGCAATTTGCAACTTTCAAAAGGGCGACAAATTACTTGATTTAAATTAATTTGTAAGTTATATTTGTACATAAATAAATTTTTGCACTACTTACATTTTTGATGGGTTAATATTCGTGTGATTATAATAGAAGATAGTAAAAATTAACAAAAAAAGTATATAGTAAACGTTACTCTCTCCGTCCCAAATTATAAGTCGTTTTAGAGAAAAAAATTGTCTTAAATTATAAGTTGTTTTACAATATCGATGAAACATTAAATGCTAATTTTCCTGCGCTATACCCTCAACTATTTATTATTCATACTTCTTTTAATTATTTAATTTATCTTTCCTATATCATTAATGAAAGATAATTTTGTAAAACTACGTATAATTTCTCTATCTCATACAACATAATTACATTTCTTACTTTGTGTGAAATAACCTAAACGTCATATAATTTAGAACGGATGAAGTACTTATTCTTACTAACAATTTATTTAGGACATTAATTGTTTAGACTTGTATTTTGTTTTGAAAATACAAGTCAATCAAACACTTGTTATACGTAATCCATTTTCTATATAAAAGTTACTTCTTTTTACATCTTAAACAATATTCTAAAGATACTTAGCTTTTCTTTTGCAATAAGAAAACAAAGATGGAAATGATTTGTTTTAATTTTATAAAAAAATTGATTTCGTAAAATATAGGTGTGATGATAATTGGAAGAAGGTATGGAAATTGGAGGTCGGGAGAGGGTTGAGCACACTTCAATTGCATAATAGATTGGATCGGTGGCTTTTCAAACTCTATAGGGATATTTTGATGGTGGCTGCTAAATTTGTTTAGCAATTAAGTGTGACTATACACTGTTTCAACAATCGGTATAAAAAGATGGTATATGTTGTCTCAAGCAAATGACTTGTTTGTGTAAAAAGAAAAATACACATTACATCAAGTTACAAAGAAACCAAAAATAAAAAGTGAGGACAAAGCAGCCTCATTACAAAGTGATTCTCACACAAGTTAAAGGGTTAAACTACTACAAATGATAATTAAAAACAAAAATAATTTTATTCGCTTTCAGCAACCAATAAGTTTGAAGTTTAATTTTGTCTACAAGTTGTTGTAACAATTCTTTCTTTTGATGAAAAATTCAAGCATTTATTTCACACAAATCACCCATACACAAGATAACCAAATGAGTTGAAAAGTTGCGTGGGTGTTTTTTGGAAACCTGCCTAAATTTTCAAATTGAAGAAAGTGGTCTTCAACATGTTCAAGGTGCATCGTAAGAAACCAAAGCCAATTAGAGATACCATGCCAAATTTTTTCAAAAGAGTCGCAAGAGATAAATAGATGGTTAATATCCTCCACTATGCCACAATCACCTGCACAAAATTAAGCATTAGGTTGAAGAACATGCCTTCTAATTAAATCATCAGTTGTTGGTAATCAGTTACGAAGAAAACACCAAGCAAAGTGACAGACCTTCAAAGGGATATCATTATTCCAAATAGCATCTGTGTGATCAGCTGCCAAAATATTGACCTGCAACATGTAATTAGAAGCACTTGTAACATTGTAATTGTTGAAATAATGTAAGTCAAAGCCAACTGTCAGGAATATTATGCTGCAAAACAATATTAATTAGGCTTAAATATGTCATTGATCCTTGCACTTTAACCAATTTTTGGTATTGGTCCCTTCACTTTTTTTTTCTGTTTGGCATTAGTCCCTGCACTTTATAAAAATATTGGCATTGGTCCTTCTGTTAGCTTTCCGTTAAAAAAAACAAAACAAAACTAATGGTGTGCCACATGGACCAATTATTATACGTCACGTGGCACACTAAATGACAAAATTGTAGAATTAAAATAAATTAAATTAAATATTTGATTTTTAATTAGTTTTATTATCATTATTGTTATTGTAAGGTTTGTATCAGAGTTTCACCGCAATGACAAATTGGCTAAAGGTATAAATTCTACTTTCATAGTTCTAATCCCGAAGGTGGACAATCCACAGAGACTTAATGATTTTCGACCAATCTCTTTGGTGGGAAGCATGTATAAAATTATAGCAAAACTGTTATCAAATAGATTGAGGATGGTGATTAGTAGTGTGGTATCTGAGACTCAGTCTGCTTTTGTTCAAAATCGCCAAATCCTTGATGGTATACTTATAGCGAATGAGGTTGTTGATGAGGCTCGGAAACTTAGGAAGGAGCTTATGTTGTTTAAAGTGGACTTTGAAAAAGCCTATGACTCCGTTGATTGGGGCTATTTGGACTCGGTTATGAAGGGTATGTCTTTTCCGGTTTTATGGAGGAAATGGATTAGAGAATGCGTGGGTACTGCAACAACTTCAGTTCTTGTTAACGGATGCCCTACTGATGAGTTTCATTTACACAGAGGCCTCCGTCAGGGGGACCCCCTTTCCCTTTTTTTTTTCTAATCGCGGCTGAAGGGCTGAACATTTTGATGAAATCCATGGTTGATAATAATTTATTCACAGGATATACGGTTGGTACGGTAAATAATGTGATGGTTTCACATCTTCAATTTGCTGATGACACACTATTACTTGGTTACAAAAGTTGGGCAAACGTGCGGGCTCTTCGAGCGACTCTTATTATTTTTGAATCTTTGTCGGGTTTGAAGGTAATTTTTCACAAAAGCTTGTTGGTGGGTGTTAATATTTCTGATTCCTGGATGTTTGAGGCAGCGGCGGTGTTGAGTTGTAAGGTGGGAAAAATTCCATTTATGTATCTAGGCCTGCCTATTGGTGGTAATCCGCGGAGACTATCGTTTTGGGACCTATTGTGAATCGCATTAAATCTAGACTATCGGGTTGGAATAGCAGGTTTCTCTCGTTCGGTGGCCATTTGATCCTTCTTAAAGCAGTTCTGACTTCTCTACCTGTCTATGCCCTTTCCTTCTTCAAAGCTCCATCAGGTATAATCTCTTCCATTGAATCTTTATTCAATAATTTTTTTTGGGGTGGGAGTGAGGACTGTCGCAAAATTACTTGGATAGGTTGGAATACCTTGTGTTCTAAAAAGGAGCATGACGGTTAGGAAATTGAAGGAGTCTAATTTTGCTCTACTAGGTAAATGGTGTTGGAGGATGTTAGTCGATAGAGAAGGTTTGTGGTACCATGTTCTAGTCGCCCGTTATGGCGAAGTAGGTGGGAGGTTGGAGGTGGGGGGCTGGAGTGATTCTTCTTGGTGGCGTGATTCAGGTAGGATCCGTGATGGAGATGGTGACTCTGGTCGTGGGTGGTTCGGCCACAGTGTTATGCGGAGGGTGGGTGATGGGGCTGAAACTTTGTTTTGGTCACATAGATAGGTGGATTGGTGGTACTCCGCTTAGTGTGCGGTTTCGTCGTTTGTTTGACTTGGCTGAAAACAAATCCATTACGGTGGCTAACCTGTTTTCAATGGGCCTGGTGAGGGACGGGGATGGGTGGAGTTGGCGGCGCAGATTGTGGGTGTGGGAGGAGGATATGTTAGAGGAGTGTAGGGCGTTACTATTTGATGTTGTGTTAGTTCCAAATGTTTCAGATAAATGGGTTTGGCTTCTAGACATTGCTGACGGATATTCTGTGCGAGGTGCCTATGATTTGTTACTTAAGTGTGATACTCCTTAGATGGACAAGTCTCTGGAGTTAGTGTGGCATAAACAAGTTCCATTGAAGGTCACAGTATTTGCTTGGAGACTCATTAGAGACCGCTTACCTACAAAGGCTAATCTGGCTATGCGTGGTGTTATTACAGCGGATGAGATTGTGTGTGTTTCAGGTTGCGGTCACGTGGAGACAACAGGGCATCTTTTTCTTTCGTGCACTGTGTTTGCTTCTTTATGGCAACAGGTGCGTGAGTGGATTGGATTCGTTGGGGTGGATTCTAATAATATTTTCGATCATTTGGTGCAGTTTCTGTATATGACAGGTGGCGGTAAAGCTAAACGCTCATTCATGCAACTTATTTGGCTTTTGTGTATTTGGGTTGTGTGGAATGAACGTAACAACCGTCTGTTCAATAATATTGTAACCCCTGTTCTCCGTCTGTTAGATAATGTCAAATTGTTATCTCTAGGGTGGCTGAAGGCAAAAAATGCCATGTTTGTGTATGGCACTCAGAGGTGGTGGTCAAGCCCTTTAGCTTGTATGGGCATTGGCTAATTTTTCTGTTTTCTGCTTTGTGTACAGACAGACACTGTAACTCTGTAGTTGTTTCCTAGGCACACCTTGTGCTTGGGAACCGCGTTTTGGTTTGGTTATATAATTCCATTTTAGCTTCTCCAAAAATAAAATAAAATTGTTGATTAGAAATTAAAAAGAAAAGAAGAGATATCACATAAACTATTAAGCAACCACGTAGTGCATAGCACATTTAAGTGTGTCTTGATTTCAGAACTTGAATCACACGGACAATTCTCATCTCATTGTCCAAACGCCGCACACCGCCATGTTCTACTCTCAAACTTTTTTTTTTTTTTTTTAAGAAGCTAAATTAGTCCACTCAATTTGACGCTAGAGTTAATCGAACCTGAGACCTCGAGAAGGAGCACACTCCCAAATCCCAAGTCAATATCACCAAGGCAACCTAAGTTGGTTTTCTACTCTCAACCTTCATCTTCATGCCTCTCTAGAACTTCATCTTCAAACCCAACTTCCATTACTCCAGCTTCTACAAAGATTGTTTGTTGCATTCGGCACTCCAACTTTCATTACTCTAGCTTCCACTCCAGCTTTCAATACCCAAGTTTCAAAACCCCCTTCTTCAACCCCTGCTTTTGGGGCTCTTCTACACCACTTTCGATGGTTCTTCCCTCTTCTCATCATCCATTATCTTCTCAACAACAACCCCAATAACAACAGACTTCACACTTTCAACAATCACTTATGGTGATGCTAATAATAGTTTATATGATATCTCTTTTATTTTGATTTTAATTTCTAATTAAACAATAGTAATAGTAAAACTTTATTCAAAATAATAATAATAATAGTAAAACTAATTAAAAATCAAATATTTTATTTAATTATTTTAATTCTGAAATTTTGTCTTTTAGTGTGCCACGTGTCGTATAATAATTGGTCCACGTGGCACATCGTTAGTTTTTTGTTTTTTTAACGGGGAGCTAACAAAAGGACCAATGCCAATATTTTTATAAAGTGCAGGGACCAATGCCAAATAAAAAAAAGTGTAGGGACCAATGCCAAAAATTGGTTAAAGTGTATGGACCAATGACATATATAACTCTATAAGAAATGTTAGCAACACACATTCTAACACACACTTTTCAACACAGTCTCTTTGATTGGTTAAAATTCATATAGGATCCACCAAATTTATATGGGACCCACAAGATTTGGTGAGACCCATGTGAATTTTAACTAATCAAAGAGAGTGTGTTGGAAAGTGTGTTGTTATCATTTTTCATAAGTCTATTAATTAAAATCTTACAACACTCCCTAAGTTGATCTTCCTCTTAAGCTAGTAACCTACGCCACCACTTCCAAGATCCACCATCCTCCCACACCCAAAAGAGTATATGTCAGCCACTGTTGTCGTTTTATTATCAACAAGATAAAAAAAGTAACTAAAATTACTTTTCAAAATCATGCCATCAATCTACATATCTCACCAAAATAAAGTTTCAGTACCATTACCATCTTTCTGCCCTAAATTATCATCAAACCAACGAACAACTCCACTTTTAATACCAATCAAATTATTCCACCAAACTGAATTGACTCTTCCATCCTTAGCTATACTATACTATTTCAGTTTAACATCATTATCTCTTTCAAGCATATTGAATTAATCTCCATTAAAAAAACATTTCCCACATTTTTTCTCTTTCAAACTCAAAAGGATAGTATTAAAATTTAAGTGATAAAAAGCAATTTATAATTTGTGCGCATAAAAAGCAATTTTTAAAATACCTATTAAGAGTGCTATAATTTATAATTTTTTTTATCCATACGGTTTATTGTTTTTTTTTATCGGGGTAATAGTCATTTTAGCCTTGAATATGTAGCAAGTAGTCACAATAGTACTTGAATATATTGAAAATTCAAAATAGTCCTTGATTGTGCATTTTGTTAATCGAAATAGTCCTGAATGTTAAAATAGTCATTTTTTTGGGTTTATTTTGGGTGTTTCGCCTATATACGGAACCTTATTCAAAATAACTTGAGTGAGATAGAAACCCCACGTTGGGTAGTTATGATTATTTTTGAGTGAGATAACAATTGTTTAGATTAATCTATGTATGTTAGTTTTCCCCTATGACAATGCATTGATTTGCACATGTTCAATCTTGTTAGAGGCATGGGAATTTTGAAAGGATTGAAATTTTGATGTTTTTCTCACCTTTTGCTTGTGTTGTCATCATGGTCGAGCACCAATTCCGCGCTACAACGAGAGCTCGTCGAGCCACCATCCTTTCGCCACGGCGAGAGCTCGCTGAGCCACGACAAGCCTCTGCATAATTTTTTTATAAAAACTTCCGTTTTTCCTGATAAGGCCTATCTTACAGCTTCAAAAGGATCATTTTTTAAGGTGTATCAAGAGTGAACAGGACTCATGTGAGCATGGCATTGTCGAGATAATAATGGAATTTATGCATGTTTATCATGATATGGGAATGACTAGAAAATCCTTTTTAGAAACGGCATGTGACAACGATATGTCTAGAACCTGAAATAGGTCAGCATGAACAAATACTCCCTCCAACAAGTATAAGAATTATTAGATTATGTTAAGATTAATGGGTAGATCACTAATCCGATAAGTTATGACATGTTAAAGATGGGATTATTACGTCTTTATTACCAATCTAAGAATAAACATACATTAATAAATCAGACATGTTGTATCCTGTAGCAGGCCCAGGTTCAGGTTGGGCTGATGGGATTTTATGAGATAGAATATACATTAATAAATTAGACATGTTGTATCACTGGTCATGTATGGAGATGTATCCGTGATTACTCCACTCGGGTCCATTCCGTAAAATGAACTCAGATAATAATGTTTATTCAACACTAACCCTCTAACTTAATCATGAAAGAAGATATGAATATATATGACTAGATACTTTGATAGTATACAGTTAACGATCCTAGCTTTTCCCCAGATCGCTACATTATGCAGCACATTACAGTAAATCTTCGAATCAGGTATATGTAGAGACAAAAGGCGATCATAGGTTCCTTGAGATTGCCTACAATCTAGGATAGGTGGAACTTAGTGAGACATCCTGTCTCACCCTATTCCCTTTATTTTATTTCAGATGCACATGTTGCTCGGAAAAAGAATAGTTCATGATGAAGTAGCAGAAGAAGCTGGACGATTATGTTTACTTGTCTTGTACTAGAGTATGCTTTGTCGATTGTAGGTATTTTGTACATGCCAATGGTACTTTACGTAGGTACACGGCAGTGGTACTATTTCAGATGTGTAAGACAAGTAATTTTAATGCATGCAGTACTAAGTTAACACACATGTTAAATATTCTAGATAAATTTAGCATGAATGTTACAAGAATGATAGAGGCTAAACTAAAAAATCATGATGTTATCTTTCTTCCTTTTCTCCTTAATTTACATTTTTTCGTAAATTCAAAATGAAATCTGATGATTATGCATATGCTTGATAGTAGAATTTCTTGATGTGAATGTGATTGATCTATAACAAATTGATTTTCTTAACATTTTTTCAAATTGCAATCATCTTGATTGCAATTTTATCATTGATTCAATTTGTTGTATATTTTTGTAAGTATCAATTTGTTGTAGAAAGTTTAGGTTTGATTTAAAATTGTTGAATTGTTCAACTTGGCGAAATCAATTTTATTGCCAAAGATTATCATGTTATTCAATTGAGAATTGCTTGTTTAACATTGAATAATAACATTAATCTCCATTGTTCCAGATGTGTGTGGCTGGTTGCGGTTTTCAGGAAACAGAGAATCATCTTTTTCTGAGTTGCCCCTTGTTTGGTCAGCTTTGGCATTTGGTTCGAAACTGGCCTTGTGTTTACTCTACGGATCATTATATTATTGTTGATCATTTTTATCAGTGCCAAATCTAAGTGCTCCCTCGTGTATTTGGTTTGGTTTGCTTGTGTCTGGGTGATTTGGAAGGAACGAAACGACATGATTTTTAGTGAAAAAGAGAACTACCATGTGCAGCTCCTAGAAAATGTGAAGCTACTTTCCTTTTGGTTGTTTAAAGCTCATTAATTTGTTTTTCATTATAGCTTTCATAATTGGTGCCAAAACTCATTCTTATGTGCGGGTATTGACTAATTCGTGATTTTTGCTAATTGACATACTGTTGTAATTTCTGGCTTTTTTCTCTAATACATCTTGTGTCGGGAGGATAGTCTTTTGGTTATATATATCATTTTGATTTCTTAAAAAAAAAAACATTAATCTCCATTGCTAAATCATTTTGGTTTTATCTTTTTAGATTTACATTTGTTTTGTAGCATACACTAATCAAACAGTCGATAATAATCCGTTAAAACATTTAAACCACGTTTCCGAATAGTTAAACTCCCAAGATCGATTCAACATCCCACCCACATCCTAGATTCTACAAACTAGTCACACAAACCAACATCAAATTCATATAATTAAAATTTTTATTTGTTAATTTTGAGCACATAGCACGATTTTACATTCATACCTCATATATATGCTATGTTGACCTGCCATAGATAAGGCAAGAAACAACTTGGCCTTGCCCATACATTGTACAAAAGTACTAATAAAACAAAGCATTACTAACCAAGACTTCCTATTTTGTAGATATTAATAAGCCTTAAAGTTGTATTTTCATGCTTTAGAAATGGATGTTATCTTCTGCTGGAGGATGCCTATGCGTTGGTGGTTTCTTGCGAGGCGACTTGTGCACCGGTGATTCCTTTTGTGGTGGCTTATTAACCGGTGGATCCTTGTGTGGTGGCTTGTGGACCGGCGGTTCCTTGTGTGGTGGCTTATTCACCGGTGGCTTGTGCACTGGTGGTTCCTTGTGTGGTGGCTTATTCACCGGTGGTTTCGTTTGTGGTGGCCTATAAGCAGGATTAAGGTAATATTCAGCAAAGCCTTGAGGAACAAGGATAAGAGAAGATAAGAAAAACACTAATATGGACAGCAAAAAGGAAGCCATTTTAAGTAGTAATTTTAATGTTAGTGCATATAACATATAGGGATTAGGGAGTAATCAGGTTTTATACTACTTAATTAGGGCCTCAATGGAAGTGCAATGTCTAATAATTAATCACTCTACGTAATGTCAAAATTTGTGTCTAATATTATCAAAGAACGTATTGGTGTGGAATATTATTTAAAAATGTAAGACGGTCCATTTGGGAAAAAAAAATATTGATGGAAGGAAACACGGTCCATTTAAATAAATTCAATTTTGGCCTTGAAATAAAAAAGCTTTAGGCTAGACCCGTTAGTATTATTATTGGCCATGACATGCCAAACCATAAGGCTCCTTGTAAAGTAATAGATTTAGGCCTGCAAATTTTTTTTTAGGGAAGGCCTGCAATTTTTTAATTTCTTTTTGTCATTTAGACCTCCAAATTTGGGTATCTAATTTTGTATAACTTAACATGAGCAATATCTTTAAAAAATAAATTATAGAAGTTCATACTTGTGGTTGCACGTACTCGGATGAAATCTGTCAACAAAAAGTACTCCGATGAAAATTTACACCGGCAACTATAATTATAAAAATAAAAAAAATCATACATGCATTTTTTTTAGATGTTGTTCCTATGATTCTTAACTAAAAATACAACTTAGAAAACTAAGGACTTGAGAAAATCGTGATCAATTTAGGTAAGAACCATACGAAAAAAATCCAAACAAGAAGATATAAATCTCTACTATATATAAGATAAGAGAGTATTTGATTTTGAGTGCTTTTCATTGATGTACAGTAGCTTACATATATACAAATGACTACCTTACAATAAATAGAAAGATAATTACTTCTATAGTTGACCGAGACACTATACTATGAATTATCATTATATCACAGTGAATGACAACAATACATCCTAATGAATATAATCATATTATGATGAATAGGTGTTGACTGAGATATCATACTTTAAATGCCAATATATTATAATGAATGTATATCCTTTAATACTATATACAAAGAGAATATAAGAGTTTAGGCCGACTTTTTTTCTTTTCTATTTTACCCTTCAAGCTCCACGAAAGTAACATTCAAACATGGATACTCACATTCACATATGATGAAAGAATTATAGTAAAAGATGAAAATATGTGGATCAAATTTTCACCAGTTATGCTATAGAGAAAATAATGATGATTATGATGAGTATATTCCATAAAAATCCCCAATAATTATCGTGCCCTTGAATTTTGAGCGTAAACTAGCTATATGCTCCGATGGTAAGAACAAAGGTCATACAATTAATCCCAATTTAGTAAGCATAGTTACGACTAGAAAATAGTATCTGCGTTTGATGAATGTCTAAGACTTGATAGAAATTAAAAATTGAATGTAAAATCAAAATTATTGGGTTGCATCAAATTCAACGCTTGTTTAACGTCAATAACTTGAAAAATGAGTCTACGTTGTGCTCTTGAGCCTCGTTTCCACTGGTTCATCACTTTCTATCAACTCCTCTTATTTACGATCTTCTTCTAGCTTTAACTATGGCTTCTTTATGTTAGTGAACCACATGATATCGTCTCATATCACAGCACGTCCACCTCCGCAGATGCCTTTCACGGTGAATGGTCCATACCATTAGGTCTTGGAATGAGCATGATGGTAGAAAGTGTTTAGAGATCTAAGCATTACTTTATCTTTCGCTTCAAATTATGGCCTTTATTCAAACTTTCCCGTCACCCTTGCCAAGTATCAACCTAAACTTGTGGTGTTGCCTAATCACGATCTCTCCTTGCTCCACATCTATTAGTGCTTTTTCAATTGTAAGGAACGATATTGACAAAAGCAATGTCTATACTTTAAAATCGATCATCTCCATTACCATAATGTATGTTGGAAAGATGAATTTGTCAACCCTTACAAGTACATTTTCCACTATTCCTTCTACATTTGTTCATGAACAATATGCAAGATCGACTATCGCCTCACATGGTTGTAACTTTACACATCCGATCTTATTGAACGTAGATAATGTTATCAGGTTGAAATTGGATCCTAAGTCACATTAGCTCTATATATCTATTTAAACATCACCAATGTAAACTATAATATTGAAGCAACCAGGATCCTCTAACTTTAGGGGAGGTTTCCTTTTAAAAATCACACGACAGTTCCTTGTTATAGAAAACAATTCTTCATCAAATGACATGGCTTTCAACATTAGAATATCTTTAAGGAATTTTACACAACAGAAACTTTGTGCTAGCATTTCTTTGACCATCATTTTAATCTTAAGCTTTGACAAACCTTCAATAGTTGTTGGAAATTTTCTTCTTCCTCCGTTGCGTTATCTTTCTCCTTCATATTCTCCATTTCATTCAATTCTTTCTTTCTTTTTTGTTGCTATTTTTTCTCCCTTAGAATTGATTTACACCGTCATAAGTGGGTCTTCCCCCTCGCTATGTTCTTCACTTGGATATTCCTCTTCACTTTCATCCTTGATTTCATTTTTCTTCGTATCCTTCTTCTCTTCCTCACTCGCAAGTCCTCCTCGCTCAACTTTATTAACCACATCATGTCTCCTCTCTACCCCTACCAATTTAAATACTTAACTTTTGGGGTTTTCAAGGGTAGTACCTAATAAATCACTGTATTTCGGGGTGGTATATTAACTGCATTGTTTGCTTCATCTTTAGCTAGCCAAATGTATTTTCAGATGGTCCTTACAGTTCTTTTAATTTTCAAGTCAAAGAGTTCGGTACCTGAATCTGCACCATGCATGAAACAAACATGAACAAATCTTTAGTAGAGTCGCGTGATAAAAAGAAATAAAAGTAGAAGAAAACAAACTATTTTTATAAGATGAAATAAAACTGAAACAAATCTTTGTTTTATTTTTTTATTAAGAATTAGAAAAAACATCAAGTAAAAAGATAAAAAACTTGAAAGAAAAAAAAAACTAAAAAAAAAACAAGCAAGTAAAGCAAGATCACATTTTGGAACCTCTATCTCAACCGGTAGCAGAAGATTAGAAGGCACATAAAGCTGCATCTTGCACTTAGGAAGTTCTAACTTCATAAACTAAAACTTCTTACTGCAAAGGTAAGAGGAAGTTAGGAGAAATTGTTGAGGAAGTAGAAGAGGAGGAAGACACTTGTTTAGCTGAGGAACAACCTTCCAAGAATAGTCTAACAAGTGAAGAGGAAAGAAATAAGGTGAAAAGCAAAAAGGCTGAGAAGAAGGGAGAAAAGAAAAAGAGCAAGTCTAGCGACAGAGGTTCTAAATACTAAAGTTCTTACTAAACCATAAGGGAAAAGTGAGAAGAAGAAATCAAAAAAGGCTATGGTGCAAGATTATGTGAAGCTTACTAAAGATCCCTAAGACAGTGAGGATCACACTGAGATTTTGTATGAAGAATTCAATAAGGACGATCTTCTGAAACATGTGTAGGTTAACCAAGAAGAGCTAACTCAAATTGATGATCAAGAGCTAGAGGAAGAAAAAGACGAGCCAACGTAGAAAGAAGTGCTTGAAGAAAAACATCCACAAAAGGAAACTGAGAAAAAAAAGGAGGACAAAGATGTTATGGACACAACATCTATAGAGAACCCTCTTCGTACTTACACGAAGTTGCAACTTTGAATAACTCTGTAAATACTCATCTTACGGAACGACAAGATCACCCTGATAGTAAATATCAATCTAAAATGCACATAAAGTAGCATAAGTTAGTGTGGCTAACAAAAATAACATAAGGTGCAACTAAAAATGGCAGCTCATATCACAAAATAATAAACTCATTACAATCAATCGAAGTAAGCATGGTGGTTCTCCCCCATGTCCATACCTGTATAAAAAGGTTGGTAGTCCTACCAAGTTAATAACAAACAACTGGAGTGAGGTGTTAAAAAATTCATTGCTTAGTTTCTTTCCTTTTTTTTTATTATTGCAACTCCAATAATTAAACAAGTCATTATCATTATAGGAGATTTTATCTCTTGTTAAGAGATCTTTTTTTTTTCTTTATGTTCTCCATGTTCATTCTCACCCAAAATAGGTTGGATTGATTGTAATTCAATTAAGTGATTCTGATGTTGTCCTTGTGCATCATTGGTTAATGTCACCAAAATCTCATAAAAATGAGATGTTTAATTCATGAAATTCTCAAATAGCTTATATGAAAGTCTGATAATTTAATTCCTATGTTTATTAGCAAGATTAGGATTTTTGTGTGAACAATAAGTAATTGCATTGCACTGCAATAAGCAATAAGCAATTGTACTGCACTCACGCACACCTACACTTTATATCAATATTGGCTGAACAATCTAAGTTGTGTTAAAGGGGTTGACTTAGGACTCTATTTGGATTGATGGAATATAATGGAGCGGAATTGAATGGAATGGAGCGGATTGGAGGGGAACAGAGCGGAATGGAATAAATATCTCATTCCATTGTTTGGGTTTATACCATGGAGCGGAACAAATTACTTGTTCCATGGTTCGAAAAGTGAACAGAATGGAATGAGTTATAACTTTTTTATTCTATTTTCACCCATGTTAAAAAGCCCCTAGTTAGATGAGGACAATCCTGCTCAAAACTTATTAAATGCACAATTTATGTGTAATGCTATAAATAGGAACTGATTGATCAATAACCTTAGTTACATCACTCGATTTTTCAAAAAGGTCATATTAGACCCATGGATTTATATCATACAAATAAATTAGAATCAGACTTTACAAAATTTATGTTTTTCAATGAATTGCTATCTTTATGTTTCATGTTTATTAATAGTAGTGGTTTAATTTTTTTTCATAGTTTATTATTAAATAAAAATTTAACTACTCTATTACCTTCTTAGTTTATTTGAAGTGTTATTACGACATAAACTTTTGAGTATGCCACCAGATCTTGTTAGATTTTTTAAAATGTCATACCATACATGACAAATAATGATTTAATTTTTTTTAGAGAAGGATATAAATTTAACCTTGTTATTAATAATTTTCCCTTATTTATACGGGACGTAGATACTCTCACATATAAAATAATCATTCATGCTATCTTTACTTTAAAAAAATTCGACTTATTTTTTTAGTAAATAAAATGACCTAACAGATCAATCAATACAACAAAATATCAAAATCATAAAATTGGAGTACATAGCCTGGTTTTACATTCATTTTCCAGATGCAAAGATGGGTCGATTTTACAATCATATCACTTAACTTGGCCATACATAAGGGAAAAAGATAAATATTTTTGATGATGCTTAAAAAAAGGGAAACTTAAACTTAACTCTACATGATACAAAAGTAATAAAACAAAGCATTGGTAAACCTTGTTGCTTGTATATACGCTTTAGAAATGGATGGTAGGTGGAGGCTGGTTACCATAAGGTGGTGGTCTCTTGTTTGATGGTTTTTTGTGTGGTGGCTTATTAACAGGTGGTTTAGCCAATGGTGGTTTCTTGTGTGGTGGTGTATTAATTGGTCGCTTACGCGATGGCGCTTCCTTGTGAGGTGGCTTTAGCAATGGTGGTTTCTTGTGTGGTGGTGTATTAATTGGTCGCTTACGCGATGGCGCTTCCTTGTGCGGTGGCTTAGGAAGTGGTGGCTTTAGCAATGGTGGTTTCTTGTTTGGTGATTTATTAATAGGTTGTTTTCTAATTGGAGGCTTGTAAGTAGGAGGAGGCTTGTAAACTGGAGGATTGTAAACTGGAGTGTTAGTTGGAATTTTGTAAATTGGAGTTGTGTAAATTGGATTTGGAGGCATATTGCGGGATTGAGATTTGTATAAAGTTGGCTTTAGGGAATAATCAGCAAGCCCTTGAGGAACAAGGGTAAGAGCAGCAAGGAACATTAACACTAGTGAGTAAGAGAAAAGGGAAGCCATTTTAGGTAGTGATTTTAGTGTGCATAACATATAGGGAATACTTAGGTTTTATACTAGTTTCGGACCTCAATGGGAGTGTAAGGTCTTAACACAAAACATTTTTTTATCTCTCTATAATCACTCCACTAAATGTCAAAAATTTAGTGGGGAATATTATTATCACTAACAAAAAAAAACTGTTGTGGAATAGTTTTCAAAAATGTATAAACTTCTTACTTTTTAGAATGTATTAGGAAAATTAGATTCTTGGCCATGGCAGGCCAAGCTATAAAACTAAATTTTCAACAAAGACCCATTTTGTTTTATTGGCCATGACAGGTCAAATTAAAAGGCTGGTAAAATAATAACTTTAGGCCTGCAATTATTTTATGTTATTATGACCCTCAGATTTAGGTGTCTCATTTTTTATTATTTATTAAAACTTAACATGAAAAATTGACAAAAAAAAAAAACTTAACATGAAAAATATCCTTAACTCATAGAAGTTCAAACATGTGATTGCAATACTCAAATACAAATTTACATTCACAATAATAACAAGACTTAGAAAATATAAAAATTTCTAAGAATTTGAAGATGTAAATAAAAATATTATATTTTTAATAAAATGTTATTATGTTTTTAAAAAGTTCAAACATCACACTTGCTAAAAAATCATCGGGCTCCGTAAAAGTAAAATAAAATTGGCCTGTCACCCTTGCAGTGGATTTCCTCCATGTTCTTATATATATATTTTATTTTCTACTACAATAATAAATACACACCATTTATTTTTTATATTCATTTAACATTTCATTTTCTCTGTATATCTCTTCTTCTATCACACCACCAAACTATCACATATTTCACATCACTCTTTTTTTCTCTTAGAAAATGATTTGTATACACCCCATTGCGGTGTATACACTTTGAGATGAAGAAAAAATAGAGTGGTGTAATAGATATAATAGATTGATGATGTGATGAGAAGAGGAACATAGATATTAAATAAGATGTTGAATGAATGTATGAAAAAATGAGGGTGTTCCAATATCATGGTCATTTTATCTTTTTTTGTCTTTTGTTTTAAGGTGTATACACCCTTAAAGGTTTACACAAAACATTTTCCTATTTCCTATTAATTGAACATCAAATCAAACTTCGTACACCGATAATGTATTGATCTCTAATTCTTACGTATGAAAAAATTTAGTTGAAATTAGAGAATACATCTTATATTCTTCATAAGTTTTTCGATAATGATTGGCCATTATTAAAACAGCGGTGAAATCTTCGTACCATTAACGTGATAATAAAATATCAAACTCCATACTTTTTCTTTTGACAAAAATCAGTTGACTTTTGTCAAAAAGAAGTAATCAATTAACTCTTGTCTACAAAAATGTGTGATGATATATGAGAATACTTTTCTTCTTAAAAAAAATGAGAATAATTTTGATGAATTGTAAGTGTACAACTTTTTACAATGTCAATCAATGACAAATTAAATAAAAGATACATAACACATTAATATTGACATATCTCAAAATAAATATAAAATAGTTTTAAAATGTGTGAATGTAAAAATGTAATTTTACAGCAAATTTCAATCAAATTTTATTCATATACTACATTACATAGAAAAATTTAAATAATAATATTATTCAACTAAAAATATTCACTTATTGTGCACTTCTCTTTCATAATAATAAGATTGTGTCTAAAAGACCCAATCATACATCTATTACCAACAAACTTGCTTCAAAAGCATTAGATTGACCTAATAGCGAGGTCCAACACTAAGAATATTCGAGGTTCTCACCTCGGCATAACAGATGACACAACTTGTTAATCTATCCATGAAGTCATCCCAACAAACCAATGCAATTCCACATCAGAATTCTAGAAGCAACAAAATACTCCACAATTTCCGTCATCATGCAACATCGTCAAATTAGATATACTACACCCCATATCTCAGATTCAATTTCTGAAACAAACTAGAGTAATCTGAGACAAACTCATGAGTTAAAATAGCAACAAACTAAAGTGTATTACTTCAGGGCCATACTATAAATAGAAGGTTCTCACCCTATGTATGATTTACATACTTAACTCACTCATTTTCTACCTACTATATAACTTACTTTAGCATTTGTCTTTTGCAAGTACACCCCCCATTTAGAGATGCAACGTACAACCAACGACAAAGAGTACAAGCGCTTGATGTGAAAAGAATACCACATGTTGAGGCGGTTCACCTTGTAAGTTCACACAAGATCATCGACGTCCACTAACGGGTCTCGATAAAATATACTTAGATCTCCAGATCCCAACAAATATGGTGATTACAAGAAGCCAAGCTTTAACAAGAGCCCGCACAAGGTGAATGAGATCATTAGAATCGTAACGAGGAACCAGACGTCAAAACTTGACTTTGGAAAATCAAGACAACGAGGACTTAAATTTATCCCGAACATGTACCCTGACATAGGAAGGGTGATAAGTGCAAAATTATTGTTATTTTTCATATAACTTATCGATTAATGTTACAAATAATTCAATACAAAAACCCTCAATTATATATCGTTTATATCACAAAACAATGTCATAAAGCTATTACGTCTGTTTCCCGCATTTTTTTTAGGTTTTGGACATGACTACATTAATGTGGAACAAAGTGAGGCAAGCAAACACGACAGAAGTCAAGCTAGAGCATCCGAAAGACATTTGAGGAAAAGACCGATTCACCAGGCGAGCTGATCAAATTAGAAGCGAGTCAAAACAAAGAGTTCCACAAGGAAATGCCAAAGGTGATTTGCTAGGCCAGTTTCGGCCCCTTAAGTGAACTAAAGTGGTTTAAGGAATATCTGAAGAAAATTGGCTTTTCCCAAACAAGGAAGAAATCTGAATTCTCTAGGCAAGCCTTGCTTCTCCTAGAGAACTTAGAATTACATAACCTTTATAAATAGAGATGCAACTCATTTCTTAAATACCTAATTACTTATAACTCAAAAAGAGAGAGAGACCAGCGGGAGTGATCCACAATAGGAGGGCAAGGAAGCTTTCGAGCTTGTTGATGGTCTCCAACATCTATCAACCTTCTTTTGTTAGTTATACATCTCACATGTAACTAAAATTTCTTTTGTGTTTGGATTGGATGTAAATAGTTAGAAATCTATGTCGTATGCTTAATCTAGGTGGTTGTCTATGATATATGCATTCAATATAATCTTTAGTTTAAATCTGTTTTTAATGCTTTGCAAACAATGTTGTGTTCCACAATTGATATTTTCATTTAGTTTAAGCCTTAGTTGGCCTTACTATCTAAGGAACATGGTTTAAATTACGTACATCTTCTATCACGTTAGAGATATCGGGCATGCCTATATTCATGTATAACTATCAACGCTTATGCCATTGAAATATTCGACTATTTTGCCACAGATGCATTAGAAGTCTGTTGGTTCAATTGATCTCGCATGGTTAACTAGAGATGGAGACGTATGCTGAGGGATATGTGAAGTTATATTTGAAGCATAAAATGTATATGATCAATTAAGAGTGAAAATAAGAGATATAACTATTGAAATCTGATCCCAACATAAATTTCTCTATCTTGGCTAGTTTACTTTTAATCACGTCAACAAAACACTTTTATAAAACCTGTTTAGAAATTATGTCCATGCGAACGAAGTTGAGCTAATCGCGGTCTCTGTAGTTCAAAAATTTATTTTTTATAAAACTGGTATAATACTTATATTATTATTATTATGCGAAGATAAGAAAAATCCTCTTTATCAAAGGGTGAAGTTGAAGGATCCAAATATCGTGGCACTCCTCCACATCAACCACGCAATTACATACCTCACATACCAGAAAACATTGCGAATGGGATAGATGACCATGTAAAGAAATTTCTTTCTTTTGGTGGTTGTCTGGTTCTCCGAAAGTCTGTCTTGTCTTCCTTGCCTGTCTATGCTCTTTGTTTCTTCAAAGCTTTGTCAGGTATAACCTCTTCTATTGAATCTTTATTGATTAAATTTTTTGGGGAGAGGATATTAGGAAAACTTCTTAGATTGGATGGAATAATATTTGTTTAAGGAAAATTAAGATTTAGCGGTTAGATGTATGAGGAATTTTAATCTTGCTTTGTTAGGGAAATGATGCTGGAGGATGTTGGTGTCATAAAAAAAAAAAGAATTTATATTTTTAGTTTTAATCAAAATCAAAATTTTATAAGAAACACCGTTCATAATTTATATGTCATCACCCGTACTTCGACCATCGTCATTTAATAATTTTTTTTTACTATAATTCATTTTTTTAACTGTAATTTATTTTGACTACCACCAACAACAATTACTCTGACCACAGTTGATAACCATTTAATCCACCTTTTATCGTCAATCTGACCACCATCGACTATCATACTAAAAGCTACGAAAAGAGTTTAAATTAAAATTTAAAAGTTCGCTTATGTTAAGCATACACCATAAGATTGTGTAGACTTATAAGTTCGCTTCTGTGAAACTTAAAACTTAATTAGGATGTTACAAGATTGATTATTTTGAATATATTTACATTCTCCTGCTTTGCCCAAATTTGAGGAAACCACCACATAGCTATGAAACACAACATTAATGTATCAAATCTTATCCACATGAATACATAACTACTAATACAATTTTTTTTATTAAAGAAACTGCTTTTTTATTTGGTATTCGGAATTCAAACCCCGAACCTTTCACGTATTATACATTATCCCGACCAATTGAGCTAAACTCACGAGAACGAAGAAACTACTTTAATACAATAGAATACTAACTATGAGTTATGACGGTCATGTATTATTTTCTAATCACACACTTCCATCCATATACCATAGACACCAATGTCCTGTTATACAGGGTATTTAGTCCTCGCATAAATTTCCATTATGGTCATGTAAGTGTTTCTAGAACATTTCTGTTATACTCAAGCAAAAGTATATGTATAATAACTAGAAACATTTATCAAGATTCATAAATGCATAAAGAGCTCAGTGTATAAACATTATAAATCACATTACTCAAGAGGATAAACAAACTCGTTATATGTACATGTTCCTTAAATGTTTATTGTTGTAACCCCTTAGTCAGCGGATCAATCAATCATAATCTATTTTAATAGGGAAATGCTTAATCTCACGAAAATATTTTCACGAGAAATACACGAATTGCATTTTTTTATAACTAGACAAAACAAGATGCTTCAACCACTATCCATTGCAATAGAGAAAATGTTTGGGTAATGATAATCATGGTTTACCGTAAAAAATACAAATAAAAATTAGTTTAAAAGATTATGCATTTTTGTTTGCCTAAGAGAGAGTAAGTTTGGGGTAGACCACTAAGTCTGTTGCATGAGGGACAAAATAAAAGTGAATATGTGATAGAAGGTTACTTTTTGAATATGCAGTGATTGATTTCCATTTTAATGGTTAAAAACTATGAGATATATGTAATTCGTGATTTATTCTTGAAGTATTTAATCGTGATATATAGCAGTGCTGATTCTAATATGTGATGCGTCATACAAGTGTATGAGTATATCATCATAATGAAATTAAAAGAGTATAATATCCAGGGGAACTTGTGAATATCAAGGTTTTTTTTTTTTTTTGTTTTTGTCTTAGATGAAGTGGTAATCCAATGAAATTAAACTCACACACAACTGTGAGGTCCTGGATTCGAACCCGGTCACGACGTCCGGCCTTACAATTTCAGTATTTGCCAGTTGAATAGGACTTCTAGACATCAAGGTTGTTTTCTAATCGGTAATTAAATGCTAAGTGCAAATATAAACTCTATTACATTGTATTATAAAACGGACGGTACCGACATACATACGTGGAACTTTTCTCCGCTGCAAATATGCCTTTACGTGGGCTTTTTTGTCTTTGCATGGGAAATTGGCCCACGCTAATGCAGGACATTGTTGTAGTGAATATTTGATTGCATGTGAAAGTATTCTGAAAGTTCATAATCAAGGGAACATCAACCTAATTTCTAAGCTAGAATATTATGCTCCCTAATTTCACAAGGCCTCAAGAGTTTAGGCACTCACTTCACAATCACTCATTTGTGGTTATGGCGATTCGATTCCACTCAATTTCCTAAAGATCTAGTCCTATCAAAAATCTTGACTATAAACCTATTTTCTTATTATTTCTCTTGTGCAAACAAGAAGAAATCAAGAATTTTTTTTCTCAAGATACAGATTTCAGGCCAAAGTAATTTAATTTCTTTTTTATGATATTGAAATACCAATATAAGCTTAGTAACCCAATTTACCTGAGCACCGTTTGGATTTTAGAGGCATATGGGGATCAAATACCGTTAGGAAAGCATGACCTACCTCGGGATGTAGCTTATAAAAAAAAAGCTTATAATCAAACAAATAATTAAAAAGGACTTTTAATTGCCGTATGGCATTCATTAAAAGAAAATAATCATATGTTTTTCTTCACTTTCAAAATGAATTTCCTGCGGATTTTCCTGCAAGAAGCTATATTTTCCTGAGGTTTTTATGCGGAGTTACCTGCTGTATATGTTCACAGGAAGCACTTACGCGGGCAGGGAAATACATCTAATTCTGCCCAAAGATTTCCTGCGGCTTCTTTTCACTTTTCCTAAGGAAATTTCTGCAGGAACGTTTCCTGCAGTTACCAAAATCCTCAGGAAACAATTACCCACGAAGGTTATAGCTGGGAACCTAAATCCTTGGTAAACTTTTCAGGAAAGGGGTTTTCTGCGGAAATTTCACCCAAATCCGCAGGAAAATCGAGTGTTTCAAGTAGTGTCTTAGAGGGTTTACTTGCCTTTTATTGGCTGGACATATGAGAATCAACCACCTTTACGAGAAATGATCGGGTGAGAGTCACCAATATTATCAGGTTAAATTTTGTTTTACAACCACTGCTAGAAACTCTCAATTTTCCTGCGTATTTACCTACGGGTTTTAGTGAAAATTCCGCAGTAAACGTGAATCCTGCGGATTTTGCCAAAAGGAATAGAACTCCCAGGTAATACCCTTGTGGGTAATTGTTTCCTTACGATTTTAGAATCCGCACGAAAGGTACATCCGCAGGAAAAGAGAAAATAACCGCAGGAAAAGAGAAAATATCCGCAGGAAACATTCAGTCAGTATTTGAGGAGTTTTCCTGCAACAAGCACCTTTTCTGCGAACATACTCGCAGGTATTGCCGCAGGAAAGGCTATTGAAAGGACAAATATCCGCAGGAAAGGGACTAATAAATTTTTTAAAAAAAATTGCTTTTCAATGCATTCTAAAATGATAAAAAAAATAGTTTACAGAAGATACAAATTATAAACTTTTCAGAAATTATAACAAATTAGAAGTTTAGAACAGAGAGTGTTTAACAATTGCACTCATCATACAATATAATAAAATTAAAAGAAACATTTTGTCAAAAATAAATAAAATTAAAAGAAACATGACTCTTCATAGTTGAACCTCGAAGTACTTAATGGCCTAAAGTCTCATGCCTCTCCAAGTCTAATACACTAACACCACCTTTGTGGCTTACAATTCAAAGCAGCTCAACTTACCATTAAAACTATATAAAGAGAACATGAAATGGTTAATCATTTGGTTTAGAGAATTGGTACTCACCTCATTATAATAGGCTCATAAATCAGAACATAGTGACATCATTCGGATATCTCCAAACCAAATTACATCCCCATCCAATTAACATGGTCAACTGACATACACCATTACTATACTAAGCTATCATGAATGGCAGGACAATCAGCATAAACGCCTCATAGGAGAATGTTGCAGAGCCAGTATACACAGTATCCTTCTCCTTGAATTTGTCCGTTAGTTCGTGCAATTCACACAATCGAAAGTGAGGTATTTTATCATCCAATGAGGATCATATTATAAGCTTGATTTCTGGCTCCCTGAGTTAGAGCAAAATTTAAGGTTCTTATACTAGTAAAATAAAACCTGGTTGATTATGTTTCATTCATGTCTCAACTAAATAGCACAAGAAACTTCACAAAAAGGACACATAGTTTTGTAGTACTCTCGTAGAGTTGACTACCAAGAAACAACATCATTCGGACATGTCCGTTTGCTAAGAAAACGTATGCATAACATACCAAGCATCATTGTTTTCCTCCTCACAACAATATTTTAAATTTCAACACAGAAGTTTTAACAAATTGGTAGCAGCAAACATTTAAAAGTTTGTGTGTGTGTGTGTGTGTTGTTAATGCAGTTCTATGAGCAATGTATGATGTTATGCTACCGAAGCCCGGATACTCATAAGTTTCATTTTGCTTATTTGCTTTTAATACCAAGTACTTTTCAATAGGAATAGTAAGATGTAATTTTAATTGCAGAAATTGGAGAAATAACAGAACAATGTATTTCGATAGCTCACCTTCACAGTAAGACAACACCTGCAATAGTAAACAAAGGAAGAGAATCTATTTATTATTATATTTGATATCAAAAGAGATAAGGATGCACAATCAATCATAGTTCTGATATACAGAGAAAATTTCAACTGCACTAAAGGTTTCTCCCATTTTAAATGAAGAAATGTGACATCAAATGGAAATAATAATCGACAAAAATTAACAAACCTTTTGTTGGTAGATTGGATTATTAAAAACATGACAATTGCTTTCCAATTTTCTGTTTTTTTTTTTAATTAATTTCTACTTAATTCATTTTTATTGAAAAAACGAGTGTCAAAGGCTTTAAAGCTAAAATTTTCTTCTGTTTCTAGTCAAAACAAATTAACATTGTAGTTTTGAAAAACATGTAGCATTGCAGATCACACTCTACCTGCATAGTATGTATTGTCACATCGAGTTGCCCCATCAGCATGCTTTAATGCATCCAAACCTTCTCATCAATGACAGAGTTTTGTATGACCATACTTGGATTCGACAATCAGAAAGTTGTACATTAGAAACAGGGAAAGAATAAGGAAAACTTAATAAACTTCAATTAGTAGGCTGAATCCGTAAGACCCGTAATTTTGAAAATAAATGAATATTAATAATATAATATTATGTTACTTCGTCTATTTTAAATTATGATCAAATAAAAATATATAATACCTTCGACGATGAACTTTTATCGCTACTCGAATATTTTAGCGTTTTTGTCGCTTTAGTGACCCGTGGTGAAATTTTAGAAATTTTTCTGAAACCGATTTTCAAGCTCTTCAACCGATGGCAATTTGGCCGCGCGTAAATTTGAAAACGAACCTCGTTTCCTATGAAATTATTTATGATATATTATGCTATAAAAATATTTTCCCCATCGAAAATTTTCTCGTCAGAACACGTCGTATAGAACACTTAGATAAAAGGTTATTTTATCGGCAAAAATGATTTCGAACATTTTTATTGGTATCCGTATCATTGTCAACCACGATCATTTGTGTTTAAAAGTATGTGATGTGTTATGGAAATGAATGTAGGAGAATAATCTTGATGAGTTTTTTTTTAAATAACGAAGTGTTTATGGTTAGGGAATTAGTAGAACTTATATTAATTAAGGAACCAATTGTAACTAGTAAAGTCTAATGATGATTTGCTTTGCTAAGAAAGAAAATATCTACTGATCCCTATCCTCTCATTTCTTCATCCTCTCTCTTCTCTCTTTCACGTTTCTCTTCTCTCTTCTCTCTATTTCTTATCTTCTCTCTTATTTCTTCTCTCTTCTTCCTTTATGTTATTCTCTCTTCTTTTCTATCTTCTATAAAATTGTTCACTTCTACATACACATATACACCACAACACAAAAGCTAGAGCCAATCAAAGGTTTTTCTCTTCTTTCTTCTTTCTTCGTTCTTCTTTCTTCCTTCGTTACTCTTCTTTCTCCCTTCTTTCTTTATTCTTTTTATTATTATTTCTTCTTCTTTGATCAGAAGAAAAATTGTTCAAGGCCCTTGACATAGGTAGTAACTTATGAAATATCTACTCTTTCTTTGATTTTAATCTCTATCACTCAAAAATTGTATAAAGAATCAAAAACTCCTAATAAGGATATGAACCAAATTATTTTGCAAGGGTTCATCCTCCTCTTTCTTTTTGGCCTATAACTTCTTTCTCATTTAGGAACCAAGAACTTTCACTTTGAACTTGTTGTACAACACCTTGAAGAATAAAAATAAATAAATAGAGAGAAGCTAATTAGGAGAACTTGGACAGGAAAAGTGTTAAAGAAAGATAGATTTAGGTCGAGATATAAAAAAGTGTGGTGGATTTACTCTTCTCCTCCCTTGGCTGCCATACCTTGGATTTGTAAGAACCTCTCCTTCAATTTCTTTCATTTGTTTCCTTGTTTAATTTACGGTTATGTTTCATGATCTTCAATGAAATTAAAGAGCAAAAATAAAAAGGATTTTAATTTCACGTTTAATTTTTGGAAGTGAAACCTTAGCTGTGATTTTGATGCTACAAGAGTACTTCGAAACTACTGTTTTTTTTTTCTCTCTTCTGATCTAAGCTAGTATTATCACAAGACCCCATTTGTTTAACTTAACTAATGTCTCTTTATTTGGTTAAAAATAAAATATACCATGTTCTTGTCTTTTCTTTTCTTTGTTTATGAAACTCCTTCTGCGTTTATGTTTTTGAAACAACTTGTTTAAAGTTCTTTATTCCCTTTGTACTTGTAGTAACTTGGTTCTAATTTTCACTCTTTTCTTTTTGTTGTCTACTACTTTAATTCCTATATTCACCCGTAACCATCAATAGCTTTAAGCAACCTTCTAATTAAGAAGATAGTGGACATATTGGACTTTAATTTTTCTTCAAACCATCACTAACAAAGTGTAACTAGGTGAGTTGTGTAAAACAAAAGGGTTAAGTTAATTTAGTAGAATTAAGATCTGTAGTTATGGACTTTTGAATGAAACTTAGTTTTGGTGTGAAATAGATTATTTAACATGACTGAATTCTTCTATTTTTGGTAGTTTTAAGGGAATCTTAAAATTGAACCTTTGTTATTACTTTGGGTCTAAAACCAATGAGTTAGTTAGTAACTAAAAAGAATAGTTATTAGACACTAAAGATACTAATATTTTTAGAATGAGAACTTTAGAATAAAAATTTATACCGGCTAGATTTCTTTTCTCAAAATAACGTTTTAGAAAATAATAGTTTCATTATGTGTGTCTTTGGTCCTCTAGAAATAATAATGAATAAATGGTTGATTTATGATCTCAATTTATTTTAAAACAATGGAAAATAATGTTTATGTTGTTATTGATAAATTTAGACATTGCGCGTAAAGTATTAACAAACTTATAGAAGTTTGAGAAACGACATAAAACAAATGAGGTTCTATTGACTATTGAGACGGAATATGTTAAGAATCATTATAAGTCAAGAACCATTGAAATAGGGTAACCTTAATTAAAGCTAGGCAACTTTTCTTAATCAAAACTTATTTTTAAGCGATAGTTTATTTTAGAAAAGAAAAATTATAAGTGTTAAACTTTGATCTAAAAATAATAATAATAGATATTGGCCTAATTCTTAACCTTCAAAGTCGTGGTTTCTTTGGATAGATATTGGTCAAGTTCTATCTTTCTTGCTTTTTCTCAAATCCGGTCATCTCTCTCTCTACTTCTTCAGTTTTCATTTTTTCCTTCTCTTGAGCGTTTGTGCCGTGAACTTTAAGAGATAAGTGAGATGGTGAGAAAGTTTGAGTGAGATTCCGGAGAAATGGGTAAGAAGAAAAATAAAAACATTTTCTTGGAGAATTATTGGTGTGAGAACAAAATTGGGAATATAACCTTTGCGAATGCTATCAGATTCTCGAGGGTCTTTCATGACTAAGAGAAATAAAAGGGAATGCTTTTGCTCACGTAAGGGCACCTATCCATTTTTAGATATACCTATACATGCTAATTTGTTGTGCATAATTGCTCCTTTTTCATACGTGTTTAATAATGTGCAAATTCCAAGGTGAATGAATAAGTACATGTATGCAATCATTTATGAATGAGAAAAATCACTTATGGTATAGTTAAGTTGTAACATGTGACTAGAAGTCCACATATCTATTGAAAAAAAATTATGTACATGCATTCATAGTTACGTGACCACCACCATAGAGGAGGCACGAGGTGCACACCAGAGAGGTGGCACGGGGTGCGCTTTATAGCCACCTTATCCCTTAGTGGATCATTGAATCTGATAGATGAGTAGATACTCATCTCCTTAATGGTGCTGCCACAACCCTCTGCGGAGCGGTTCTAATTTTCGGAATCATATGCATTGGCATATAGGCATTGCATTAGGAATAGAGTCTTAATGATTTTTAATAATCTATTTTTTTTTTACTTGTTTTCATACATGGGTTAGAATGAGATCTTGAATATATCCATGTATAATGTTTGCTCCGTTTATGCTTCTTGTATATTTGTTATTTTTGAATTGGTGACCCTTTCAGTGGATGGGTGGGCTATACGCCATTAGATTATGACGATTCCAAAGGGAGCCGAGCTACCACGGCGGAAGATGACTATTCCACCTCCTCGGATGAGTGGACTATTTCGTCTTGGGGATTTGACCCAGTCGCAAGATAGATCACGTTCAAGGGGTGCGTAGTCGAGACCACTCACATTGTCGATAGGAAGACAACCTTACGATATGTCAGTTGCGGGTCCAGTACCCAAGTTTCTTTATCTTAGATTAAGATCGGTTTAGTAGTTCCTTTAATTTTAGGCAAAACTTTTGAAAGGAAATTCTCCCTCTGCGTAGGGATGTACTTGTATCTTGTAAATTATTCGGTTGTCAAACATAGCTCTATATAACTCTGGCGTTCATTTTGAAAAAGAACGTTTAATATATATTGTGAATAAAAGTCTACCACTTGTGTTTAAAAAGGTTTTAAATTTATTCTTCGTTCTTTTAAAAAAAAACTGACTCAATATTTTTGTTGCTAAAAAACGGGGTGTTATTGAATCATTTTCTATGACACTTCATCTAGTATCGGAAGATATGTAAAAGACCAATTTATAAAACAAGAAGAAGTTTGAAGAACCGTGGTTTGAACTAGAGAATTCTCTAATCAAGTTGGTTTTGTGACCGAACTTGTAAAGGAAGCTAAAAGAACAAAATAATTTTCTGCTTAGGATTTCTTTCATCTCTTGTAATCATGTAACGAATCATTATTAATGAAGAAACTTTGAAGATTGACTTTAACTTAGGATTTCTTTTTTGGTTATTGTCCGTGTATTTATTTCTTCGCTTGAAGTGGTTATTCTTTTCTGTTTGTACATTCAATAGCTACTTCATATTAGTATTAGTGTGTCTCAATTGGTATATATTAGCGATACATCAGTTGGTGTCTTCGGATACACTTGTTGGAGTAAGTCCTAATAGCTAATCTGCATTAATTGAGTTTGGTTTTGTATCAAAATTTTAATATATATTTATGAATGTATAATAAGTGTTGTATCATAAGCTAAAGAACATTATTCTTAAAGTATCCGTAGTTAAAAGCTTACTATAAATTGGGATAATAGTAAGGCATATAGACTATTATGTGAGTAGACTGATGATCACTTCTCATGGGTCATAGATATGAGACATCATGTCTTCACACATGTATAAATATTAGGAGTAATATTTATACTGGTTTGACCCTCCATGAGAATACTACATAGTAAAAGTTATGAAAAGTGTCATAAGATATTCTGATAGTGATGATGTTGTATTTCACCCTCTTACCTAAAACCACTATGTACCCTAGATGTAGGAGTTGAGTGTTTTATGACCATTCAAACGTTCTCTGTAATAAGATGACTATAAAGTTGGTTGGTGGATACTCCACGAATATGCTGAGGGACATGAGTGACCTAGATGAAATTTGCCCCTCCTACATAACAAGAGAAATGTCTATGGGACAAATATTGAACTAGACAAGGATGACACAGTCTATGACTTGTGTTCAATATAGACATGAGGGAAAACGGGTAATTATACATATGATCATTATCACAGAAAGGTTTCATCAGATCACATGACATTCTCGTCACTTGGATAACAGTGATGTGTTGTTAGATACCGCTTATTATTTATAATATTAAATATGTGATTTAATAATATTGCAAACGTCACGGGGGTCACACACAAAGGATAGAAAGATAAAAGAAATAAATAAGTAAAATTTATTTATAAAATAATAAGTAAATACTTAATAGTAATTAAATAATTAAGTATAACTTATTATTTAATTAATGAAAAAAATAGATGGCAAATGTGATGGAAATATTTAATAATATTAAAATGTTGCTTTGGTCATGGTTCATTATATTTGTAAATTTGGACAGAATAGTCCATTATCATGTCTTGTAAATTTGGACAGAATAGTCCATTTATTCACCTTAATACATTTGATTATAGAAAAAAAAATAGAAAACTGCAACATCCCGCGTTTTCCTCTCCAAGAATAATTAGAATAAGATTTATTAAGGATATTATGGAATGAGAAATTAAGTGTGAGTAATTAAGGGTACAAGTAGATAACAAAGTTTCATTAAACCAAACCCAACATAAATGACCCAATATGATGAAAATAAGATACAAGAGAAATATATGTATTTGTACGAGGGTAGTTTATAGTAACTTGACAGTATAAGTTCTCCTCTATGTTGACAAAGACAGAAAAATCAGAACTCATTCCTTCTCCCTTTGCTCTATCAAACCACAACAAAAGTAAAAGAAAAACTCTTTCCCCTTTCATGAATAATTTTACATGCAATCCACAATTCTATCTTCAATATGTCTTTCAATTCCATCAATTAAGTAAGAATAATAGAAAGAGAGAGATAGACCTTGAGAAATTATAGAAGAAGGAGAAGTAAAGATGTTGGGGTTTTAAGAAGTGAAGAGAAAATTGGAAAAAGACAAGAAGATGAAGGAGAATCAAGGATTGGAGGAAGAACAAGAAAGAATAGCATCTCAACATCATCTTAATGGAAGTTTAGAGGTGGGTTTCCCCTTATCCTTCATCCCTCATGCATAATCTTAAATTAGTTGATTTTTAGGGTTATGGGATTTTAAAAATTAGCTTATGAAATTGAATGGATACATGTTGCATGTATGATTGATTAAGATTACTTGCATGAACTGGATTGTTAATTAGTGTTTGGTAATGTTTGATATGTTGATGGTTGATTTAGGATGTCACTTTATTTATCCTAAATTGATATTAGTAAGATTTAGAATGTAATTGAATTGGTGGAAAAAGAAAAGAAAAATAAACATCATTACAAAATCTGAATTTGTATTTACTTACATAACTGAATTGAAATTCATTTAACTTGAGTTATGAAACTCATTTTTGAGTGCAGTCAGTTGGACTTTAAAGATAACTTATAGTATCATAATACTGGAAAGTTTTGTAATTTTACACTACTTTTACATTTTTTTGATATTATGAAAATGGTCCATAACAAAAAAAAATTATAATGGCCCCGGCCAAGGGCACACCACATTCGAAAGAGATCCCTCATACTCCAGTCCTACCCCGTCTTCTTGTGTCCTGTTTTGTAGAATTTCTTGCATCAGTCAACTTAGATAATTTATATCTTGAGTTAGGAAACTCTTTTTTGAGTGGGACCAATTGCATTTGGAAGAAGACATATTTTATTTTCGTCACATCAAATTTCATAATTTTAGCATGTAGGAGCATGTCCCAGTAACTCTGTGAACACAGACGTGCCGTCACAAAATTTTACGGTAACATTGTTGAGTTTAGAAAACTACAACTTGAGTTAGACATGCATTTGTTGCAGTGAAAATAATTGTGATTGATGTAGTTTACTGAATTCTTGTTTTAATTATGAAGTGGTTTGATGAAATGTATAAACTCCAGGTAAATTAAACCTAGGAGGTTGTTAATGCGCTAATTGCATTTGAAATTGATGAATTGAGGTGTTATGTTAAATTATTGTTTGTTAAGTGAATGAAATGTGAATTTGAATTTGAAGTAGCTATTCTTATTTATAACATATTGGATAAATGTATGATATTTAAGTGGGAATAATGGGATTCACCCTAGCTAGGCGATTTATCCATCTATGACGGGAGGTGTAAGAAGGGGTTAATGGGGCATCGTTTTATGGAGTTAATCTATCTCCATCTTACCAAATGATTCCTTATAGATAACTGATTTGTTAGTGATCGTTCTTATTTAATTACCATTTATGTTCACAAGTCCGTTAGTTTAGGTTATCGAGGTTTTCCCACGTACGGTAACCTACAAGGTTGCTTATATTATCTATGAGTTATAAGTTTAAGAGTAAGTGATTGGATAATAATGTTTATTGTAAATAATTAACTGATGTTTTTATATTTATATCATTTGAGGTTCAACTGATTACATTTAATTTTATGTCTATATTTTATGAAAAATCTTGTTCAAAGGCAAGATTGTGTTTTAACCCACGTTGGGAAGCTCACTGAGATAATTAATATCTCACCCCACGTTTATTTATATATTTTTCAGGTGTAAGTCATATTCAAAAAGTATTATCAGAAACCGGATCACAGTCAAGGTCTAGTCTAGGGTCTATTTAATTATTGTACCTTTCAAAAAGTACTCTTTATGTAATTCTCAAATGTTTTATAAATGTTTCTTGTAAAGCAAGTCATTCAAGGTTATTTAATTGAAATTTTAAGTTAGAACTCACTACTAGAAAAAGCAAAATTAGCGACGGAAATTAGTGACGGAAAAAATAAAATTCCTCACAAATTCCTTAGTCGCAAAATTTAGTGACGGAATTAAAGAGGGATTTCACGTTTTCCCTCACTAAATATCCCTCACTAATTTTTGTTTTTCTAATAGTGACTTTAAGGTAAACTCCCCATTTGAGATCAAAATGTTTTAAATTATTTATTACTCAATTGGGACATTACAAAAACAAATTAGTCTCGAAAATAATGTATTGAATTTATAAAAGTTTAAAATATCTTTAATTGAGGCTGTATTTTTATATTATCTTTCCTTTAAACAGTGTTTGGCTATATATAATTAAAGAAACAGTTCAAAATGATGTTCTGGCCACATATTTGTTATACTATTTTTAAGCTATTGTCTGCTTCAATTTGAGTATGATGTAAGTTATGATAGTGTTGTTTTTAAAATGCGCAGCAATGAGTTGAACAAAGTGTGAGTGTGTGTTTTAGTTGCAAAAACAGAGAAGTATTGCTTATTTATCTATTTATTTATTTTGATAACAAAGAAATATTTATCCACCATTTACAGAATATAAAGACCCCACTCAAACCAAAGTAATCGAAAATTAAACTGTTGTTAGTAGCTATCAAACGAGAGTTTCATCCTCCTTCCACGTACAAAATGGTTAAATAATTCTATTTAGGTATCAAATGAGAAAAAGCTTTTGCACAACTTAAATTCAGCGGTATCCACAACTTTGATATTCCGAATTTCTCATGCAGTCTATTATTGCTGCACTAAACTATCACATCAATAGAGCGGATAGTACCTCTGCTCCTAAATATAAGATCGATCAGAATTTTGTTCATCTCTCCTTAGAAATTAAAGACCTGGTTTTACGAGCTTATAAGTTGAAAACTAATCAACAAAAATTATATATTAAATTTAAAATATAGATAATATATACTTTAACTTTTGTTGATCCAATTATTATTTTTTTCATGTATTTAAGATCGCTAAGAATACTAAAAATTGTAGTCTTCACAATTAGAACACGCGAACAAAGATTTTTTGACTTTTGAGTACTGCTTTTAACTTTAAGTTTTGAACTTTAACATTTAGATTAAACTAACAAAATACATGTGATCACGTGTTGTTCATTAATATATGAAGGTAATAATATTAAACCAACTAATATATATATTAAAGTCTTCATTATAATATTACGAGTGGGAGCTCTCTCTGGAACACACGAGAACCTCACTCTAAAAAGCTTCCACCGCCGTCCCTCTTTTTTTCCTCCCATCTAAACGTTCTGCCATGTAGCTTTTGTAGAAGGTGGTCCGGTGAGTGGTTTTTTACTTCGCACCACCTCTTGACCCGTCGGTTGGTTTCAACGTCAAATCTTTCGGCGGATGCGCTGTTGATGGAGGTTGTCCTTTCCGGCGGCATTGGGTTTGGGTTTTTATGGCAGGCATCTGCTATGTCTGTCACTAGGTTTGAAGCTTCCTATTACAATTTGGTTCAGCAAACTGGAAATCGTTGTCTGATGTCGTTTGTCGCTGAAGTTGTTGGTGTTTTGGATTCAATCGCGTTTGTGGGTTTCTGTTAAATGAACGTGATTCTTCGATAGGAGATCCGTTCGTCTGGTTCCTATTAGGCCACCGATCTAATTAGATGGTGATTGTTGTTTTCAAGTCTGTTCGTGGCTTCACCATGTGGTTTATGATGCTTGCGACTGATTGTGCTGGTTGGGTCTGGTTTGCCCCCTTAGTGTTGTAATATGGATATGCTTCGTAACAGGTTTTCTAGGCTAGAAATGGTCATGTATCTGTTATCCGTTGTTGCTACGATTGGTGGGGGCAGGTTTTAACGTGTTGGCGGTGCTCGTGGTGCTCAGACTCGTTGATTGACCATCCCTTGATCCGGCCTTCAATTGAATTTGAGTTGCTTTCTATTGGATTGGCTAGAAATGGCAGTGAAGCTTTCCGTCGTAGCATAACGGGTTGTAGGCGTGGGGATCCGTATCCATGTTGGCGGTCGAATTTCTCTCCTTCACGAAGTTTGGCCCTATATAACTTGGGGGATGTTTCAAAATTCGCATCAGTCTTTGATGTTCGTCTGTTTGGCTCGAAAGAGACGCTATGCTTGTTGCTGTCGCAAGGAGTTGTTGGTCCTTGGATCCATTTCGTGTTGACGGTTGGTCCATACACCACACATTTGACGTCTACCGGTGGTGTTTTTATTTCTTTGTATCACCCATTTGGGTTGGCATACACTTTGTATGGATTGACTGGGTCAGGTTTATGTCCCCCCAGTTCTTTTTGTATTTCTTTTTTCTTTTTTTTTAATAATATATATGAGTACCTGACATAGACCGGAATCTGCAAGGCATTCCAACTCTATTGGGCTGTCTTCTGTTCCTTTGTTATGTCATTGTCTTCTGTTCCTTTGTTATGTCATTGACTCTTGCTTTCATAGTGTTGATTCCTAAGCCGTTGGTTTCGATTCCAGGACATGTTCTTCCCATTTTTCAGTGTTTTGACTTAATAAATATGTTGTATTAGTAATCAACAATGATTCCCTTTGTTCTAATTCACTTCCAAACATTTAGTTTAATATTAACTTGAAATGAACATTTAATCATTTAAAGATTTATTAAGAGTCTATGTTTTTGGATGAGAACGGTAATAAAAATGGCAAATTCTATGGTACACCCAACAATTTGAGTGTATTGATACACCAAATCATTAAATTAATAGTTAAATGTATTATTTTTTGAAGAGAAAAATCATTTTCTATCACCTATAATTATAATAACTAAATCTTATTTACCAAAAACATCGACGAAATAAAATTTACTTTTTCCGAATTTTTAGTACTCATAATAGAGAATTTTGATAATTTTTTACATTTAAATGTAAAAAAAAATAGTATGATTTTTATAAACAATGAAATGATGTTTTTCTTATGAAATGATATTTTCTAAAATATAAATATCAACAAATAGCTCTTTATTTCATAAAAATTATAGTTAATTTATAGATTTTTGAAGGAAGAGTACCGGTACACCTTAATTTGCAGGTGTACCGTAGAAGTTCCCAATAAAAATATGATCAATATTGCGATAAATCCAGACTTGGATGAATATAGTTCCATATTTAATATTTTGTCAATAACACTTTTATTATCATCTGAACCAATAATTTACACTTAGAAGAAACAAATGAACCGGTGAACTCTCCGTTCAAGAGAAACATAAATGGCATTGTTGAAAATTCATAAGCGTAACAATATTATGATATAAAATTAAAATTATATGTGGTAGGTCTGTAAATACAATGTCATATTCTTAAATTAAAGGCCATGGTGATAAAAAAAAAACTAAAAATAAATAAAAAAATATTTATTTGGATCCAGGACAACAACTAAATGATAACTATAAAATATTTTGGCAAAATAGATATTCCATATTTCTTTTTGCTACTGTAAGAACTCACTCTTCCATGCATAGTGTAATTGTAATATCTTGAGTATGAGACTCATATACTATCAGTTGAGAACTCTAGTCAATTTACATATGCCATCAATGCACTCATACTTTCGAACCTCAGTATTTTCTGGGCAATCATTATTAGTTCTACAAACAACATATCCTGTAGTGAAAGAATATATATAATAAAATAATGTTTGCAAAATGAAATAAAGATTTAATACAAACTACAAACTAAAGAAGGAAATTTGAAAAGGATGGAAAAAAAATTACCCTCAACATTATTTGCAACAAGAAATAGGAAAATAAAAAAAATTATAGCATACACAGACTTATAAGTCTTGGCCATATCTTTCTCTCTTTACATGCAACAAATATAATTTATTCCATCACTTTATAGTATAAACCTCATGGTGTGTTAAGAAATATGTAAATACTTTTACCTCTGAAGCACTTTTAAAAGTCCCCCCTAAATTTTAAATTATTATTAAATGTCTCTTAAGAAGATCAATTTGTTATATTTTTCCATTTACCACACTTAATAAATGTGTACCGTAAAAAGCTTTCTAATCATTAGAAATTAATATTTTGTTAGTTAACCTTATTACTTTAGATGATCGAAAGGGGAAATTTAAAAAATAATAATGCATAAGTTAAACGTATTGTAGGATATTTTATATATAAAATCATTTTTTATAGTTGCATGAATTCGTCAACATTCTCATTCACATAAAGTCTTTGATTGTCATGTATATATAAAATAAATTAGAATTGAAGACTTATATGTTCGTGTGATACATCAAGGAGAAATACAACGGCCTGCAAGGGTTTCCCTTGTGCATTATCGCCCTATTGAATTCTAAGTTGTCCCTCGCTAACTCTCAGTTGGTTTCATCTATCGTTGACCTAAAGTGGGTTTTAGAATAATGTCTCTAAAATTTTAATCATGATAATGTATAAAAGAACATTTGGATACTCTAATATGTGTTCAAGTGTGCAAAATCATAAAATTAAATTATGATTTAAAGGTTGAGTTTTGGTTATGATACATCATGCTCTGAACATAAAGGAAATCATTTTGGTACTAAAGAAAAACATTGGAAACTTCTTAATAGTTAAAAGATGATATGGAGAAAGGTTAATGATAAAAATTTGGCAAGTTTACCAAAACTATCGAAGTAGTAATAAAGATCGAATCCACAAGGACTGTATTAATCTCAATCCAACATTCAAGTTATTATTTAGGATGTATAAAAGTTATTGTGGTTGCCCTAGGTAGTAATTTTGGGTGTAATAAACAGTAAATAAAATGTGAGAGAAAATTAATTTGAGATGAATGATTAAGCCGGTGAATCCGCTATTGCCCTATATGACTAGTTTACCTCTCTTTACTCTCAATGATTATTCATTCTTTACGACAAACTAACTAAGTAGTTTTGTTTAATCTTCTTGACTCAAAACCCTTTCCTAAGTTATAACCTTCTAATCTCTTAAACCGATTGAATAATTGTGGAAGCTATGTCAGAACGTTAATTCATAAGTCATAACTCTCAACTTCCTATCTCTAGTTTTATATGTTGAGATAAACAGAATTACTATTTCAATATTAAAAGCTAGGGTTAGTAGTCAATTAATACCTAAGATCAATTTATATGATTGAAAGAAGCTAGGGTTAATAGTCATGCAAACAATCATAAGAAAAGCAATGAACACAAATAATTATGAATAAAGACTGAATAATATTGATAATAAAGAGAGTTTCAACTACTGATTCATATATTACAATAGGTTCATCAAGGCTCAATCAAACTAAGAGTTTAGCTACTCATAACTAAACAATCATAAGCATAAACAAGAGAAAACATTCATAAATCTGGACCAACTATGAGTTGGTATGAGATCCAGGGCTTGTTCTTCGATCTCCTGGTGTCTTCTATGCTCAAAATCGCAAATAATAATCGGTCCCCTAATCCTTGGCCGCAACTGGCTTTTATAGAAATAATTTTAGGGTTTCAATAAATCTCATCATCGTGCCACGTTACGAGACAATCGTGGCACAATCACTTCATTAATCCTACGTGGTAGCAAACAAAACCTAGCATCGTGGTACGTTTCTCAAACCATCGTGCCACAAAATTTCCAGATATGAAACCTTTGTCCCACTCCTTCACAACGTTCCACGAAGCTTACTCAACGTGGCATGATTCTTCACTCTTAGGAATTTTTCTATCTTTTCACCAATTTCTTCTCTTTAGCTCTTGTTCCTGTTTTGATCTGATTTCACCATGAATTACAAGCAGTTGATTCTCTAAATGCCAAAAAAAGCGACATAAACATGGCCAAAAACAAGTGTTGATGCAGAATCCATCAGTTAACAAAAATTCACATGTGTGATCAAAATATGCATCAAGTCTTAAAGACTGATGATAAGAAGCTATGAAGGATTCATACTATAAAGGAAGCAAGTTCTGATGAATATGTCAGCAGTATGGATGAATCTAACCAGGTTTGTCTTCTTCTGAAGGAACATCACTTTCGATCTTCGATAGTACCATTTGTAACCACTTGTAAAACAAACAAAGAAATTGTGGAAAAACACTATGAGAGGAGAGAGAAACCTAAAGAGAGAAAGTAAGGGGGGAATGGGACAACAAGGGACACAAATGTGAGTGGAGGGCCGACCAAAGCAAAATGTCGTGGGTTTTTCAACCACTGTGACCAGTCCACAGTGTCGTTTTTCTTCACGAACTTACCGGAGGGTTTCAAAGTTTTCGAGTTATGGACAATCTTTCTAGGTTTCGGCAAGGTTGGGGAAGTGTATGTGCCTCTGAAGTGTGATCCTTGGGGCCATAGGTTCGAGTTTGTAAAGTTTCAGGAGGTTGTTGATGATGAAGTGTTGGGGTACAAGTTGGGGGAGGTATGGTTGGGTGAAAATTGACTGAAGATAAACAGAGCTAAGTTTGGGAGAGATGCCAAACATGCTGAACCGATTCCGGTGAGCAAGGAGGGGGAGTTGGTGACTACAAATCAATCTTTCAAAGAAGGAGTCCAGCAAGGTCAGAACGGTGGTGTCCTGCTGGTGGTTTTACGCAGGGTGGTTGTGGTCCCGTCTGAAGAGAGGTTGAACGAACTTGAGAGTTGTTTTGTTGCAGAGTTATCTTTCCAGAGAGAGAAACCTTTTTCAACATAGCCAATTAAGGAGGGACATGGGGATGACCTACATACTACCTTGGAGGAACAAGATCTATTGGAGGAAATGGAGAAGTCAACATCACCTAATCCTTCTGCCGTCAAAGAAACACATGTGGGTCCGCATGAGTTGTTGGCAACGAATACCTTTGCTGAAGTGAGAGAGGCACGTGGGGAAGGAGAGCAAGTGGGGTTCAACAAGGAGGTGGAAGGGTTCGGAAGTGATAAGATTCCTTTGGCTGTTGGGCCTAATTTTTCTGAAAAAATTGTTTGGCCTTTAGTAGATGTAGATTTAATTTGAATGACTTCTTATGTGGTCATTGCTAAAGAAAGTTTTCAGGAGGTGGGAAAAGCAAATAGTCATATACGGTTTGCGGTGGAGGATTCTGATTTATCCGAGTATTGCGATTTTGTAGGGAATCTCCATGAAGAGTAAGAAAGGAAGATGTTCAAGAAGGCTAGTAGTAGGCAG
>Ga0228711_1000226_pt1 | contig 59097 bp, 30 predicted proteins | sample MedpolnodulmetaG_2_FD_177996 | JGI IMG/M metagenome (GOLD analysis project Ga0228711, IMG submission 177996) | Root nodule microbial communities from Medicago polymorpha collected in Santa Monica, California, United States - brown nodules | ecosystem: Host-associated > Plants > Roots > Nodule... | reverse complement strand
CAGAACGTTCTGATCAACTCACTGATCAACATTCTGAACTAACTTTCTGATCTTCAGAGTTAGTTCATGAATTCAATGTCCTTTGATTTCTTATATCTTGGTATGATTTTAAACCTGTTCCTGTCTTTAGTAAAACACTCAAGAACACAAGTTAAATACCAAAGAATTAATCAAAGTCCATTTAATCCTTAATCATTAAAGTTTATTATCTTTAAAATTAATTTGGGATTTTGCCTCAACAAAATCGTCGCCGCTGAGTTTCTCCTATAGTGCCCGATGTAGGTTTTTGCGAGGTTGAGAAACTCGTTGAGGGGTCTAGGCTCCTCGACACCTATTGCATTGAGGAAATCAATCCCTGGTCAGATACCACTTTCGAGTAGATACAAAAAAAAAAATTTACCTGCTTATGAAACTTGGACAACTTCTTTGTTGAACCGCTCGATGAAGTCGCAAAGAGGTTTGTTCTTTCCTTGGAAGATGGCTTCCAAGGTCACAACCATTGATCTCTGCATAGTTCCTCATGTGAGTCAATGGAATCTCTTTTCAAGCTCTTGTACCATACCATTGTTCCTTTCCATAGTAATGTAGCGAACATCCTGCATTTGATTGATCCTTGAAAATTGTGATAGTCGAGGATTGCTTTAATGTTCTTGATATGCTCGTAGAGATCCATATGCAAAGGTTATTTCAACCCTGTTGGGATACGAGCTTTATGTATTCTTCATGTCAAAGGGCCTCAGGACCTCTTTCATCGTCTTTCAGAGTGGAAGATCGTGAACGATGAGGTTTTCCCTTCGGATGATGCCTTGGAGTCAGAATTTTAGATATTTAGGGGAAAGTGAATTGTACTTTGGAGGATGTGAAATGTCCTTTTTTTATATGTGAAGGATGAAGATCCTTCCAATCATGTCAGAAAGTTGTTGTTTGGCGGTTATAGACGATGATGTTTGTAACCGTCAAGCCTTACATGTTCAATGCCATGCAGGTATGTTACGATTATGATTGAATTTGAAGTCCCTATCCTTTGTGAGCACACCTCCCTTGTAAGGTGAGGGTGCAAGTAACATTTTATGAACATTAGTAGTTAGGTCTAGTTTTTCGGGGGGAAAAAAATCACACTTTTATAAAATTTTCGCAAGCATTTTTAATGCTTGTAAAAGATCTCATCATGCATCTTTAATCTTTCGGAAAAAATTCGTCAACATTTTTTGTCGTTAAAAATGTTATCGAAACTAAAAAATGCGATTTTTTGTAAAGATAAAAAAATAAAATTATGAATATTAATATTAACAAATTCATCTTGAGTTAACCCAAAATTTAATTTAACCATTGTTGGTTAGCTATATACTCCCTCATGTTATTATTATAAACAAAAATATCATTTTTTAATTCATTAAAAACTAATGTATAAAGTCTTTTTTTTTGTCAAATGTATAAAGTCTTTTTTTTGTTCAAATGTATAAAGACTTTTTTAAGTTGAGGTAAATTAGTTATTCAATAAATTTAATAAGAAATTTTTTGTTTATAAAATGTTAAGAGAGAGGTATGTATGTGATCCACTCCTCAAAAAATAAGGAAGTATCTGACCCGTCCAGGTACAATGAACTGTGAGAGCGACGCTAATGAACAATGCAAGGAACTAATAAACAAAATACACATGTAAATTCCTGACAAAAGAAAAATACACACACATGTAAAATTTTTTAATTGGCAATGGAAGTAACAAGAAACGAAAATAGGATTACAACAAGGAAGGAAGGAAAGATCCAAAAGTTAAGTTACCTTTTCAATTTGGAATGTGACTACAATAAATACTTACGCCAGATGACTCAACGTAGTATATATTTATGTCAAGAAAAAAGCCAAATAATATTTTGAAATTATAAATGATGATAAATGAAATTTCCTTTAAATAAAATTTATATGAAATTTGCCAATTAGATCGTCCTAATAACAACACAATAAAGAGAACGAAGAACACTTGACCAAAAACAAAGAAGAGAACCAAGAACAAGGAAAAAAATGAGAAATGATATTTGTACAACTATTTTATGACAATTTTTCTGATAATTTTCTCTCTCATACTCACATCATGTTTTATTTTATCTCTCTATTACTTTAGTTTTCGTGTCAATACCTACTTTTTCTTTGTATATCTATGGTTGTCCCAAAAGTTGTCAACAAAATGGTTGTTTAAATAACACAACTAAAAAAAACAGAGTGAACCAACAACGGATATTGATCAAAGTGGTAAAAAAAAAAAACTAGATCTATTTGCATATGGTTAAATGTTCGATTTCTAACAAAGAAAATTTGATTGAGAGGGAATAATTCACCTTGTATGCCTCATAGATCTATCAACGAAGATTAGTCGCTACTATACGACCAGGGGTGGAAGCTTTCATAGGGGAGGGGTAGCCATAGCTATCCAGAAAAATATATTTTTTGAATGAATGGGTATATTTTTATATTTAGTTACTCCTAATAATATATATTTAGCTACCCCAAGTTTTTTTTTTTTGGTTAAGTAGCCTAGTGGCTAGAGGTAACACAATTTAATTGTGGAGAAGTGGAGTGTCTGAGGTTCAAACTTCGGCCCCTGCATATAATATGCAAATATCCCTACTAGTTGAGCTATGCTCACGGGGATAGCTACCCCAAGTTTTATTTAAGTGCAATAATTTTTTCCATCCTTATTTAGTTTTCGATCGAACTTCAAATTGTTTAATCGCGTCATATAGGAACCGGATGATTAACACTCAAAACATGTAAATAATAAATAAAAAAAGTCTTTGGTTTAATTAAAAAAAAAAAAAAGACAATAGTAAGCCCACACCCATAGTCCACCACACAATTAATAAAACAAGGATAAGTGGTTTATTTGACACTCCCGATCTCCACAACAACAACAGAGAGAGCTTTCTTAACAATGAAAAATCTCAAGACAAAACAAAGAAATAAAACGAGTGATGATTTCTTGCAAATAGCTTGGTTATTTACATTGAAAAGGACATTGCAAGTCAGTTTACCTCAAAAGGAATTATGGATGAATTTGAGTCTTTGAAGGGTTTCCGAGTTCAATTTTCTTCCATTAATAGCTACTATTAGTTTTATTTCTTTTATTGTAGCATTTTTGGTACAATATGTTATTACCGCATTTTTGGTATAATTCGTTCTTGTTGAATCAAGTGTATGTTTTATGAAGAACATATTTTTTTATGGAATGAAGAACATTTTATATAAGTAATAGTTATGGTGAGTTTTTTTGTTTGTCTGCCTCGTTAGATTAGTTTTGAAAAAAAATATTATTTCTATGTGGTCGTCTCATAAAAATATTGCTAACTTTACCGCTGTATAGGACCGTAAAAACTTCCTATCACTATTATAGTAACTAAAAAACAAAACACTATAAAGAGTAAATGCCCATTTTCAAAACACACGTGGTTTCTTAAAATTGCTAATTCAAGATGAATTAGTCCCTTATAGCATCTTCAATGAGAGATGTTTTGTCTAATATAGAGTTTATTAGCTACTTTCATTGGAGAAAAATCAATAGGGATTGCTCGGGGTGCAATGCTTCCACAAGCAATGTCTCTCTTGGATAAATGTGGGTTTGATTGCATACTTTATTAAAAAGTTTGGAAAAATATTGTGCAAACAAATTAATTATTGTTGAAAAGTAATAATATAAAGGTATTTGTATGATCCATTTAATAATTTTTTAAGGGTGTGTTTGATGTGTTAAAAAATAAGGTACAAAATATAAGGGACAAGACAAACTGAGCAAAGGATAAGGCAAAATTGAAATTGTTGTCCCTCACTAAACCACAACTCAATTTTTTATACCGAATAAAAGTTGTCTAAAATACCAAAATAAAATTTGATCCATCAAATATCTTATATGACAAAAAATTGTTCAATAACATAATTGTTTGTCATGTGTTGTTCAAGTTTATGTTGTGATGTTATGTCTTGTGTTGTTCCGTCCAATATTTACCTTTTAAAAGATCAAACCGACCTTAAGAGTTGGTGCTTGGAGTGAATGAGTGGCATTAACATTAAAATGAAGTGAATAAGTGATGTGTACGCGTAGGGACCACTTAAGCTATGTCTTAATAAAGGTATCATTGAAGATGCTCTAATAGTTTAAAAAACAAGAATTTGAAAAACTATCCCATTTCTAATCCTAGTTACTTTTAGAGTTAATGCTACTTACGTTTAGAGTTTCTTTTATGAAGTACTTACCTTTTTAGAGATCAAACACATCCTAAGAGTTAGTGGTTGGAGTGAATGAGTGTTTTTATTAGGCATTAGCATTAAAAATGAAGTAAACAAGTGATGTGTACGTGTACGGGCCATTTACGTTATGTCTTAATAAGAGTACCATTGAAGATGCTCTAATAGTTTAAAAAACAAGAATTTGAAAAACTATCTCTTATCTAACCCCTAGTTACTTTTAGAGTTAATGCTAGTTACTTTTAGAGTTTCTTTTATATGGGATTGGAATTTAAATCCCGAAAAGGTGCACAGGAAGCGACGTCTATCATATGTTGTTATCTGTGCAGCAGGTTGATCATTCAGACATTTGTGATATAATTTGGAACAAAGCGACTCATTTGAAGGTTTCTTTGTTCATGTGGCGGTTGTTAGGAAACCACTTACTAACGAAATATAATTTGATTCAACGTGGAATTATATTGTTTAACTTTATTCTTTATTCAAATGATTGTGGGATGCAGGAAAGCGTTGATTAGTTAATCACATGTTGGTGGGATGTGATTTTTATGTTAGTATATGTCTTCTCATTCGCTAATGGTTAGATATTCATTTAATAGACAACATGCATATTTCTAATCATCTCATCCAATCCGGAATCTTAGGAGATGATTCTAGAAAGAAAGAAAAACAAAACGGTCTTCAATTCATTTGATTTGTCAGGCTTGTGTTTGAGTTATGTGGAAGGAAAATGAGTGTTACATTTTTTAGCAAAAAGAGTTATATTTACATCAACTATTTGATAAAGTGAAACTATTATATTTTTTATGGTTGAAAGCTAAAAATTAAAATTTAGTTTTTGATTTTCATCGCGGGTGAATAAATCTCTTTTAGTGTTTGAACCATGCTATCTAGCTAGTATTTTTTTTCTTCTTTTCTAGATAGTGTTTTTGTTGTTTTTCATGTTGGTGTATGCTTGTAATCCAGTTTGTAACTACTCTTGTTTCATGACCTTACACTTCTTGTGCAGATGCAAATCTCTTCTTGGTTTGATATATTTCATATAAAAAAAATTGGGTTAAATATGTTTTTGCTCCCTATAAATATGTCAACTTTTCGTTTCAGTCTTTCTAAAATATTTCTTCAGCTTTTAGTCCCTCAAAAATTTTCCATCTTCACTTTTGGTCCCTCCTTTAAAGTAAACTTATATGTAGAATTCATATTTTTAAATAAAATTTTGTAAAAAAATTCATAATATTATAAGAATCTCTCTAAAAAAAATTAGATTTTTTTAATAAGAATTTTTATATTTTTGACGGTTAAAATTTCATATTTAATTTGTGTTTTGTTAAAAAAATTCTAATTTTTCTTAGGAAATTATTTTACATATTTCTGCATAATTTCATTAAAAATACAAAAATTAACTTAAAAATAGGGACCAAAAGTAGTGATTGAAAATTTTGTAGGGACTGAAAGTCGAAGGAAATTTTTAAAGGAACTAAAAGAAAAAGTTGATATATTTATAGGAACCAAAAATATATTTAAAACAAAAAAATTATCAAATTTGGTTAGGCATTTTCCTTTTGAAACTTTTCCTTCGTAATACAATTTTTCCACACTATTTAAATCAATATCATAATTAAAAGTAACTACCAATTTTGAATTTTATTTACATGTTTGTTCTTAACATAACAATTTTTCCAATTTTTTAAAATTAATTTAATTTTAAACTTAATAATCTATATATATATTATTACAAAAAAAATGCAATATATAGAGAAAACTATCCCTTTGAGTATTTTTGGACTGAATTTTTCTTTCCATGATTAATTTGGTTTGTTATAACTTAAAAGTAACAAATATTTATATTTTTAATCTTAATCAAAATTTCATAATAAAACGCAATTCATAATTTTAAAATTTTAACATAAAGTATACAATAATACAACAATCAAATGATTGAACATAAGACTTAGTTTCATTAAAAAACGAATTGTTGAAGAACTAAAATTAAAATTAAATAAACAAAAAAAGAGGTAGTAGAGTTTTAGATGAAATAGGATTTTAATTTTTACCAACTAGAAACCACGAGAAAAAAGGAGAAAGAGCACAGAAAATTAGAAAGTATTCGCATATGTGTCGGAGAAGCTGTTACTTTGGCTTTATTTATGTAACTACCAGTCTCTTTCTTTCATGTGACCAACAAACAAGCTTTGGTGGTTAACACACATTATTAGATTTTTTTTATTATCTTCCATCATTAGATTCAGATTTGTTTATTTATAGAAATAGAACACATACAAACTATTCGATTATTGTTTCTGTCTTCTTATTTGCGTTGAATCAAAGTAGAAAAAAAGAATCGTATTCTTCATATAAGTCACGTGCCATCGCCGTTGAAGTCACGTGCCATTTATTATACTTTAGTTGTTACACCTCAAACCTACATAATATAAAACCTTAAACTATGTTTTTTTTATTAATTAAGATTAAGATTGTTTCTCTCTCTCTCTCTCTCTCTCGATCAAACAAAAAAAAAATTCTTCAATCAGAAAAACAGTGACCAGGATCTTCTTACGTTTTTGTAAGTACACTTATTTTATTATTACTATTGATTGATCGATTTAAATTTACTTTTTATTTTTGTATATGAAGGTATAAAATTCTGTGCAGTTTCAAAAGAACTGCACAGAGGTTGTTGTGTTGATGATGGCAACGATGGGGAGGTTATTGATGGCTCTGGAAACTGAGGGACCAGGAGGACAATCATTGTTGGGTTCAATCAAGATTGCTGTTTTGCCAATAGTTAAAGTTTTCACTATGTGTGCTTTAGGTCTTCTTATGGCTTCTAAGTATGTTAATATCTTGCCTGCTTCTGGTAGAAGGCTTTTGAATGGGGTATGTATATGTGGATCATGTGTTCTCATATGAAATTGGTTTCTCATTCACTTATTGATTCTGTTGTTGGTTTTTTGCAGCTGGTTTTTTCACTTTTGCTACCTTGTTTGATATTCTCTCAGCTGGGACAAGCTGTTACTATGCAGAAGATGCTTGACTGGTATGTCAGCTCACCCCCAATTCATGTATGTTGTCAGTGTAAAGATGTTTTACACTGTCAATCAATCATAATTGTTAGATCATTAAAAACGTTTGGCTTTAATGATAAATATTTTTAAAGTCATTTGTCTGATTGGTTGTCATCTGCTGATAGTGTTACACTTTTTACACTGAATATTTAGAAATTAAACTCGTAATAATGTATGAAACAAAATTTTAAATTACTTTGTGAGCTGTGATATTGAGGAGAATTGAGGTCGAATACCATGATCTCTGATACTGCAGAGAATTGCAGTTAAACAGACTTATTGCGACACAATAGTGGTTGCAATGCTGTTGCATAGACATCACAGTACAATTGAGAACTAATTGAGTTTGCTGAACAATTTATAAAATCCTATTTAGATAATATGCAGAGACCAATTGATGGATGTTTTTATTATTTTGCAGGTGGTTTATTCCCATGAATGTTGTTTTGAGTTCAATAGTAGGATCAATCATTGGTTTTATTGTTGCGTCAATTGTTCGTCCACCGTACCCTTTCTTCAAGTTCACAATTATCCATATTGGAATCGGTAACGCAATCAAACTTGATTTTCTTCTTTTATTTGATACTTTGACTTGGTTACCTTTATATGAAGAGAAGGAATTATTGAAATGTAGCATGATATGTGATTTGCCTAATTCAATTGAAATAGAAGAAAATTTGAAGTTTTGTATATGTGTTTCATCATGTGTAGTTTTACCTTGTCTTGAACCATATCGCGTTAACTTGTTTTACAGGGAATATTGGGAATGTGCCTCTTGTCCTCATTGGTGCTTTATGTCGAGACCAAAACAATCCCTTTGGCGACTCACTTAAATGTAGCACAGATGGAACTGCATATATATCATTTGGCCAATGGGTAAGTTTCTAGATATTTTGTAGACCAATACATCTTATTTTAGTTCATGATATCGCGCAGTGTTGTCAATTGTGGATTGCAGAAAATAGCGGTTTGTTAAATTTATGTTACTTGACAGTGCTGTAAGGCTGCTATAGCCACCATTTGACGATACTTTGTATTTAATTGCATGTCGCTAAGCAAAAACGGTTTGTTAAATTTATGCTACAGTAGCTCTACGGTCACTAATACTACGGCCGCTATTTGACAACACTTTGTATTAAATCACATGTCACAAAGCAATAATTGTTTGTTTAAATTATGCTGTGCTATAGCACTAGTGTCACTAATACTATAGCCGCTATTGACAACACTGATATCATGTGCCTTGACTTATAATTCATTCACATTGTTCTAGAAATTGCACTCTCATTCAAACAAAAACGCAGTAGTGATTGGGAGATATTAATTCTCATTTGTCTTAGGTTGGTGCTATCATCTTGTACACCTATGTATTTAATATGTTGGCGCCTCCTCCAGAGGGAACTTTTGACATTGATAATGAAAGACTTTCCATAAAGCACACTTCTGCAAAGCCTGATGTTGCACCGGAACAAACTCCATTGCTTGCTCAGGAGGAGGGGAACAAGGAGGAGGACAATGTAGTAAGTGCAAGTGCTTCAGGGAAGTCGAAGGTGAGGTTGACTTTAAATTCAGGTGTCATTTTCTTTTATTTTTTTCACATGATTTGATGAACTAGGTGTAATTTAACTCATTTGTATCTCATGCGTCCTCGGATACAATGTTCACACATGTTTGTTGATGCAGATTAAAGTTATATTAGCATTAGTATACGACAAGTTGAAGCTTAAGCAAATTCTTCAACCCCCTATCATTGCATCAGTGAGTTTCTCCTTATTGAATCTATATATAAATGTAAATGTGTTTTAGTGGAAGTAATGTTTGTGAACTAGTTTAGTGTACTGGTATTTTGGTAAATAGATCTGTTTCATGTCAACTAATATATTAAAGAATTGGTTTTGACAAGTGTTTACACATGTTCTGCAGATTCTAGCCATGACACTTGGTGCAGTCCCATTTCTGAAGAAACTGATCTTTACGCCGGAAGCTCCACTATTCTTCTTCACTGACAGTTGCATGATTCTAGGGTATGCCTATTGAATATTTAATGAAGTGTGTACTTTTGCGTTCATATAGTTTGTTCTGTTAAATTAAGCTTTTTTCAGTTGAAAACTATTCACTATATTGATTAACATAACAACTTTCAGCATGAAACTTTTTTCTAATTGCCATCAATAATATTCATATAGGATACTTACATATTGCATTTTTCTGACACCTTATAAATGAGTCCTTGTTTAAAAGCTTAGATGGTTTAAGGATTTTAACCATTTATATATCTTTGGGAAATTGGAGCAACGACACAGTTAAACCATTGTGTCAGAAATAACAAAAAGTACATGTAGTGACTTGGTTTTTCCTAGTTATTCTTCTTTTAACTGTTACATACAAATTTTGGTTTACAAATTTACAACAACTGAGCCATTTAGAGTTCAATGTTTTATTTCCATTATTTTATTGGTTTAGAAGAAAATATTTTATCCTCCTTTCTCTCACTCTTCCTGATTTCTTTCAAAAAAAACTCTTCTGAAAAACAGATATTTCGAGGAAAGCATTCAATTTTGGTTGTAAACAGATAAACTTCAAAAGTATGTACTATGGAACTGAGCCATAGTTTCTTAATTCTTTAGTATTATTTATTATCAGAAGTCATTGTGGAATATTTATGAAGCTATTATAGGTGATAATGTCTAAATGTTTTTTTGATGATCAGGGAGGCTATGATTCCTTGCATATTGTTGGCATTGGGAGGCAACCTTATCGACGGTAAGTTTATTTCATAGTGTCCTCATTTTATTTCATCATTAAGCAATGTGTCCAAATCTTTCGACCGAATCATTTTAATGAATTATGGTTTGTTTTTGGTCTTGGTTGCAGGTCCTGGAAGTTCAAAACTTGGTTTTAAGACAACTGCTGCTATTGTTTTTGCAAGGTTACTTTTAGTGCCTCCTGTTGGACTTGGCATCGTCATGTTGGCTGACAAGCTCGGCTTTCTACCCCCAGATGATAAGATGTTTCGATTTGTCCTACTACTTCAGCATTCAATGCCAACATCTGTCCTTTCAGGTATATTGTACACACATCTGTCCTAGTCCTAGTTCTCACTGGTAATAAATTCACTTCTGAACAGTACCTTGGTCTCAAAAGTACCAACTAGAAAAGTTGGGAAATTGTTGCTGCTTTGGCCTTGTAGACTCTTACTTGTAAAAAGTAGCGAATGACGGATAAGCTAAGTAATAGCGATTAAGCTAGTGAATCGATTTTGAAGTGTTTGGAAGAATTAATAGTTGAAGTAACTGATAACGTTCAACTGATAATATAAAATGAGATAAAAATGTAATGAGGGTAAAAATGAGCGAAAATATGATACATTATAAGCTCAAGCGTTATTTGCAGTAGCTATCTCAAAATATATTATAAGCTCCAACATTTAAATTTTGATTTTACGAACTTATATGCTATAACTAGCTATCAAGTTACTCTAAGGAATTTCTTTTATTAGTAAACATGATTGTTATTATTACATAATAATTCATGTGTATAACAAATATTGTTAAGGTTGATTTTTTTAACATATAATGTTTTACATGTTCACAGGTGCTGTTGCTAACTTAAGAGGGTGTGGAAGGGAGGCAGCTGCTGTTTTATTCTGGGTCCATATCTTTGCTGTAATATCAATGGCTGTGTGGATTGTTCTATACCTTAGCATACTCTTCTGAGACTATAGATAGATATCATGTTTATGCAATAATGATGTAATTTAATATCATTAATTTTGTCCATTTGAAATATAGGTTAGGAGAAATACCAATACTTTATATAGTGCCTTTATCTGCTGATTTTGATTTTTGCCGTCTACAGATTTATGATATTTCATTAGAAAACATTGTTAAGAAGAGCTGAAAAAATATATTGGAAGAAACCTAAGTTCTTCATTGATTAGAGATACGGTCTAAGTAGGTCTTGTAAAGTTAAAACAATTATTATCTTACAAGCCAATTTTTTATGATTCAGTTTGACCCCAAAACAATGTACAGGAGCCTCTTTTAAGATTTGTTAGACCTTATTGATTCTAGACGATTATCACTTTACAAGTTAATTTTGTAGGCTTGAGTTAGACCAGAGACTTGAACGAGTCGGCATATTCTAAAATTTTACTTTAATTATTCAAAACTAGTTTTGAGGACTCGTTCTCTAGCAATATTGTAGAATATGTTCCATTCTATCATTGGAATAGACAAAAGGGAACATCAGGAGTTATCTTCACATGTAAGGCTTATACAAGTCCACATGATTGTCACTCAATGTGATTCCCAATCTTTTGAAAAACAAAAGGACAGCATGTGTGGTTAGAGAAAAACAATGTTTTGACGAGTATAGCTACCGTTCAAAAAGAAGACTTATAGTATAGTTTATTTTGTACCAAGAGTTACTAAAAATAAAATAAAGACCTGTACTTATTTTGCAATAGGAATTACTCAATTTTTTTAAATAATTAAATGATGACCTGCATTTTGCGCAAACAAAATGTATTTGCACCGGTTAGATTTGATATATAATAATAAGTTAAAATAAGTGTATGAAGCTTATATTAAAAATAAATCTATGTTATTGGAGTAAAATAGTTTAGAATACATGTAATATAATTTTTTTAGGGAATATCTAATTGAAAATTGATAAAATTTGATAGTTTTGCCTTTGAAATGGGCTTTAAGTAATAAATTGCAATTTAAAAAGAACATGTTCCTTGATGACAACTTAAGATCAAACGGTCTTGATTTCAAACAGGTTATACTATTTTTAATAAATCTTAAATACAAAGCTTGGAATTTGTTGAACTGTCTAGGCTTAATTAGAAGGCCACATGTGGTTGCAGTTTTGATTGCATCTAGAATTTAGGAGAAGTATCATGTTTTAATATCACCGTTTTGGAATACAAATATGACATCAAGTGTTAAGGATAATTGTTCTGACAGTGTTAAGAATAATTGTGACACTTTATTTCTGATTAACTGTAGAAAAGAAACCAAAATTTAGATTCTACCTAACTCAACCTTATAAATCTTATCTTATCTAATGTGAGACTCGTAGTACACCCCCCTCGAGCCGTGGTCCAATAGATTATGGATATGCTCATATCTTCTTAAAAATTTAAGTTGTGTCTAACTTAATACTACAAAATTGGCTTGTAAAATGATCACTTATAAACATGTTCTGTCATATGTTATCCAATGTAGAACTCTTAGGCAGTGAGTAGTCAATATTGATTCGCTTCATTTTTAAGAGGAATATTGACTCACTTTATCATGTAAAATAGAAGTCTACATTAAAGAGTCAAATCCATTAGAATTAATCCATTCCAGAATACGTGGAGCTTGTTTCTATGACAATATATAGCTATGTGGAGAATTCTGAAATTTAGATAACTTGGCACCAGATGTTATTGCTCCGGATGTAGAAAAATTCACAGTAAAATCATCTTTCATGAGTTCAGTCTAAAACATCAAGAATTGATTGTTAACTTTCCAGGCATCAAGTCCTTGAAGCACACAACCGGGTACAGGAAGAGGGAGGAAATGTTAAATAGTAAAAAAAAAATGTAATTACAAACTTAAATCTACACATGATTTCTGAAATTAGTGGATCATACAAGCCACATCTCATCACACAATGAAGAAGAATTCCATCACAAGTGGTTGGTTATTGCAGAATGTATTATTGAAGAAGAATTTGAAAAGCACTTAGAATGGACACCACCATCTTCTGCTTCTACTCTCCCTTTGGTTTTGAGAACCAGAAACATGAACAGGGTGCTGATTTTGCGCAGACAAATAGCGAGTACTCGAATGTCTAGTCTCTTCAATCTGAGAGTTACTACCTAACCACAGTACAATTACCATGCCTACTAGACTAACAATTGGAGCTGCAGCAAGAAACAACCATCTTCCGCCGCCACCACTTACTGCAGAAGAGTTCACGGTATCATGAGTGGTGGTACCATCGTCTTCAACCGCTTCGTCTCCATCAGAAACATCAGAGAAACTATCATCCATAACATGTAATTGTTGCCTATCATAGATCACATTTCTACCATCAACGTTCTGTTTTCCCTCTTCGTAATCCTTATCATCAGTTGGAAGCTCGTAACGACAAAGAGGGCATGAATTACGTGTCTTCAACCACGGTAAAATGCAATGAGAGTGGTAAAGGTGAGAACAAGGGAGCTGATTTACTTCAGTGCCGAGGGCCAAAACATCCTTGCAGATGGCACAAACTAGTTCATCATGCTTCTCATGTTCCTTGCTAATGACTACATGAGGTAGACTGTTTACAAACGACGCAGCAGCAGGAGGTGCTCCTCGTCTTGAGCTGTCATTTTCAGCGAGATGGTCAAGCAGATCATTGAAGCGTCTGGTATCAAGGAAATCTCCAAAGTTAGCTCCTTGAGGTAAATCAGCGTCGTCCAAAGCTAACCAAGTTTCCCTGATTATCCGGCTAAATATTCCCTCAGATTCAGTAGCATTAAACCTTTGTTCCCAATTAATGCGACTTTGGCTCTCACTTGGACTTGAGTTTATAAGAATTTGAAGGCGAGCGGCTTCAGCTTCGTCAACCTCAGGTAATTCCTCTTCCTCCTCGTCTTCCGTATCATCCGAGTTCCACTGACCGAGGCCAGCATGCATTGGATCGATGTCGGTGTCACTATCAAACTCATCTCCCCCATCTGGTAAATTAAAAGTTTCATTACCTACAAAACTCTGTCTATCCATAGAGATATCGGACTCACCTCCATAAGCACTGAAAGAAAAGGAATCAGTCTCACTGTGGGGAACCCTATACGGTCTAAAACTTGAATTTGATTCATTTTCACCATAAAGAGAACGCCAATTATCAAAACCATCACTTTCGGTATCCGAGAGAACATGCCTCCAGCTTCTAGACCCAGTAGGAGTTGTATTTGCACTAGCATACTGCAATGACCATGCAGTGTTGTCACCATCTACAAGTTGATCTTCCTCTAAAGATGCAAGGTTCTCAAATGACTCAGAACTACCGTGCCTCAATCTTCCTCTTAGCCTCCTATGAGAGCTTTGTGCAAGTGTATGATTTCCAAAGTCTTCAAGCAATAAAAATTTACAATCACCACATACACCACCGGCTGCAAGATCTGTTATCTCATCATCAGGCGATAAGGCTTTGCGGCAAAGAGAACACACTGCAACCACGGGAGAATCAGCGCCACCAAGAACTTCTGAAGTAGAAAGCAATGACAAGGACAATATATTCTCAGAATTTGCAGCCATCTATCTGAAACCAAATGAATCTTAAATTACCACTACACAGTAATATAATGTACTAAAGAAACAAGCAATTTGACAAGTCAGAAAAATAGTTCACAACAAAGCACTCAAACCATGCAGTGACAAGTATAACAGTAACACCTTTGTAGCACCGCCACCTTAGATTGAAAGTATGTCCAGTGTCGGTGCTTCAATCGCAGACTCGACACTGACACTTGTAGTTTCATTCAATCAATTACATTTTCTTAAACTATCATCAGTGTCTTTGTCCTAGTGTCAGGTTTTGTCTAGTGCATGTGTGGGTGCTTCATAGAGTAACTTCCCACCATAAACAATCTACTTCATAAAACCACACAAAACAAACACACCATCCACTTAACAAAATCATGTGAGTTGAGTTCAAATCAAAGGTAATTAAGGTCCTGTTTGGATAGACAACTTAATTAAGTGCTTATCATGTAAATGCCAATGGATAGATAAGCTATTTATATAACAAAAGATAAAATATATCATACTGTTTTTATATAAGCTATCCTTGAGAGCTTATGAAAATAAGTTGAAAATAGCTGATGAACACGTTGTAAATTATTTTCATAAGCTCTCTCAAAGTAGATAAGCTCAAATAAGTTATTTGAAATAACTGATTTCAAACATACCCTATAAGCTGAGCATCAATCAAGTAACAAATTTAATTGCAAGCATACATGTGTGTATAATTTGTGACATGTGTAACTAACTTAAGGCGATTGAATTGAACAATGTAAAATGCATTATGCAAAAACTGTGAAGAATGATGAATGTGAAGCAACAAATTAAGTAGAATTAAGAGATACCCAGAAGATGAAAATGATAAATGAGAATGTGGGCATTGAGAAAGTGAAATAAAGAATGAATTTTGAAGAGTAAATTAAAAAATTGAGTATTGAAAGTGAAAAATAAAAAATAGAAAAAAATTGAAGAGAGAGAATGAACAACCTGAAAGAGTTGAGAAAGAGGGATCTTGAACTCCAAAGGAGGAAATGTTAGATCAGATATGAAGGAAGTTATCACAAAAATATGGGAGCAAGTTGAAGAAGAAGAAGAATTGAATGAGTCGCAGGAACAACCTTTTTGTATCAAAAAAACATCACGACTCTGTCTCGTCAACAGACCACACTACACGACGACGTTTTCGGATTTACTGTAAACTGTAACCACTTCTATTTATTTATTTTTTTGTCTTAAAATCATTATTGTCTGAAATATTATATGTATACATATCAAATTTATTTATTTATTATTAATTTAAAAGCATAAAACTTTATCCGGCATCTATTGAAGGTGAAAAAACATAAGAATGAGGTTGAATTGTGTTGGTTTTTTTAAAACTTTTTTTAAGTGTTTTTGAATTGGTCAGAGTCTGATGAGTTCAGAGTCAAACTCAAAGTTTGTTTGTAGCAGATATAACAAACACAAAGATAGATAGAGAGAGAGAAAATATATCGTAAATTAGAAGTTTATAGTATACATAATGTGTATCATAAATTTTAAATTTATTTACGATGAATATTGCAAACTTAAATTTTACCATATAAAAAGCAAAAAATTTTGGAGTATGAGAGCAGGGGCGAAGGGCTTCGTAACCATGGGATGGGGTAGCACCGGCTATCTCCAAAAGAAAAAAAAAATCTGGAATAATTAACATAGTATATAACTACCTCATTAATATATTATTTGGTTACTCCAAACAACTTTGTTAGTTTAAATAAAGATGATATTAGAAAAATATTGATAATCTATTTAGTTTAGTGTCAATTATGGATAAATTTAACTTCTTTAAACTTCATAGATCTAAATTTATATAAATATATAGTGTTAGTTTTTATTTTCTTCGTTGTCGTTTCATTAAATATAATTAATAATTATTACACTTTTTTTCAAACCCTAGCGGTCACAACTTTTCTATTCCTTTGATTTACCAAAGAGGGGTGATTTATGGTCAATTTTGACTTGAAATCAACATTCTGAATTGTTTCTCTTTCTCTTTTAGTCAAATAAGTGATTTTCACATATTTTCGGTTCTCTTCGTATGATTTTGTGATTTCGTTGTCTCGAACGACTTTGTTTATTTTGATTTTTCATCTTTATGCGGTGTGTCTTTGACTTCCCGTCTTAGTGCGGTGTTTATTTGATTCAAGTTGAAAGATTAGTTTTTATCAAGTGTAGATTCAATTAAAGACTTTTGCATCGTCAACGTTGTAGATCCGGAAACATGAGTATTTTGGTGGCTTGAATATAGTCTATTTGTAGGCATATGTATTTCGTCGTTTTATGCTATTAACATGGATGTTGTGAGTTTGTTCGCATATTTATCCTTTTTGTTTTTAACGACTTTAAATTTGTATTTATCCATATACTCTATCAATTTGAATGAATGAATATCATTTATGTTTGTAAAAACAAACAAGTAATAATTATTGTGAATTTATTTTATTTATTGATTAAGTTTAATATATTAGTTGTAAAATATATTTTATTTCTTTTTTATATTTGAAATTGTGCTAGCCTTACTACTGTGTAATAGGATAGAAAGTAAGGATATTTTTGTCCAAGACACCTCAATTTGTCTGATGCTTATAGTTTGTCTAATCCTCATAATGTTTTTTTGGTTTTATCTAATCCTTAGAATTATTTACCTCGATATCAAATCAAACCAAATAGATTGTAGTTCTTGATAGTGTGTCTAATCCTCTCATAATTGATTGACCTTATTGTCAAGATTATGCACTATACATGCCTACTAGATCTTATTGTTTCAAATTAAATTAAGAACTCAACATTGTAATGGACTGATTATCATTAGGTTGGTTTAGTATATTCAAGATGGTTTCATAGATGGTATGATCATTAAAATTATCTAATTACAATAAAAATCCAACAAACATAAATTCCAGTAAAAATGGTGATTGAGTGGCTCATAAAAGAGAATCTTTGAAAACTAAGATTTTTTTTTTTGAGGAAAGAAAACTAAGATTGTTATAATACATGTTTTCACCTTGTGGCGAACCAAATCATGCAGATTTCTGTTACAATACTGAACTCTACCAAAAAAAATGACTTTTTTCAGGTCTTGGACTCTTGGAGGTGAATCTAAAAGCTCTTTTTTTACTCAAGTGAATAAAAAAAGCTAAACAAAAGAATTACATTCTTAAAAGGTGGCATAAAATTGCTTCATTTAATGGGAAAGGCATCTCCAAAGTTTCTCTTGGAAAAAACTTAAAATCGATCCCAATAAGTGAAAAGTGTGTGCATGATAATAATTCATTCGATATGTGATTGAAACAGCTTTGCTTAGCTGGGGTCTTTTAAGTTGAGTTGTCACCAAAGGCTTTGTTTTTGCTTTTAAAAAACCTTTAAAACTATTATAACTATTAAAAAAAGTTAGATATATAGTCCTGAATATATATAAACAAATTGAAACAATATACTACAGATACACAATGAAGGTTGAGTTGATCCTTCAACGTCAATATCAGTATCAATTTGACCTTATTTTTTTTATTTTGAGAGTAATGTCAGTCCATAGTTATCTTGTATAGAAAGAGGGAGAAAAGAATGCACAACCTTTTACAATAAACATGATCAACAAAAATAATGATGTGAATGGAATTATGAAAAGAAAAAGAAAGGTGACCCCTGCGTGAACGTGACTATCATGAAATGCTATGCATATAAATCAGTCTTCGAAAGATTTATTAAAAAAGTTTAATTTTCATACATCATTAATGTAAAATATTTTGCGCTATCAATATAACACGTCAATCCGTGTGACTTTAGAATTTGTTATGATTAAAGTTAAATATTTTTAATAATCGGATAGTATAAAGTATATATGAATTAGATTCTTACTAAAGTTATATTTATTCGTATTTCTCTAACTCTCTTTGCTTGTACGTGTGTATGATCTGTCTTAAAGAAGCAACAATATTATTATTTATTTATATAGTTACATTATTAATTAATGTAGTTTATACATATTTAATTAGGTTGATATTTCATTTCATGACCCCTAAAAAAAACGATAAAAACGGAAAGAGTTGGTTAGGTAGAAGTTGAATGATAATCAGACACTTTTGCTTGTTTTTTGGGATATCTCTCTCTCTCTATCTCTCTAAGGCAAGAAGGTTTTGGAAGCAAAAGAAAAGATGGCGTACAGAAGAAGACAAGGCATATCAAGAGCTTCAACATTCAAAGAAGATTTTCATTCATCATTGGATGATCCTAAAGATTCTTCTGATCAACAAAATGGTTATTCTCGTTCCCTCTCTTCTTCTAATTCTTCTTCCCTCGCCGCTCAAGCTATCAAAGCCTCTACTGCTCGTCGTCAACCTGCTCTTTCCTTTGCATTTGACCCCTCTCATCCTGACCATCATAGATCCACGGTACATCAATGTTAAACTCTTGATTTATTTCATATATGAATCTATATGCGTTGATATCAGGTGTTAAACTTAGCATATCGACATTTTTAATATATATTTTTTGGTAAAATATGAAATTAATCCATTTGACTATTGAATCATATTGTATTATGTTGATGATTGCATATACAAATTTCAGATAATATAGAAATTTGTAGCATATATTTGAATAGACAGAGAGACCGACCGACAGACATATAGAGGGATAGATAGATAGATCAAAGATTGAATATAATGACTTGAATGAATGCATTGATGCAGAGCTTTGATGCTTATGGAAATGACAACTCTAAGTCTGGTTTTTGGGGTGTTTTGGCTCATAAAGCCAAATCAATGCTGGATGAAAACAATCCAGCTCCACAAGAACAAGACACCATGCCTCAAACCCTCAAATCACAATCATTTAATACCTCTACAAGTCCTTTTTCAACTCAGGTGATTACCATTTATTGTGTTCAATGCAATGAGGGATATGATATAACATAATGTTGCAAAATATATGTTTGCCATTTACATTATTAGTTGAATGGGAATCAACTTATTTGTGTGTGATTTTGCTTTGGTATGGTTATTCAAGCCGTTATATCAACCTTCTGACTATAATAAAAGAATGGACAATCCTTCGATTCGGAAGGGCTTGGATGCAATTACTACTTCCCTCAATCAGCTAGGTGACACCTTTGAGAAGGCTTTTGAGGTAAACCTGTCTGTGTAAGAATAACACAATACATAACTGTTGATGAGTTTCTCGAATTTCATGTTTTGACAGTGTAAATCAACTTATTGATATCTTCGATTTTTTTGACAACTCGCTTATGATTTAATTTATACATCACATTGTTTAGTTCAATGTTTCTTTTGATTTTTTTCAGGAAGGAAAAACAATGGTGGAGAGTAAGACAGCAGACCTGAGATATCAAATCAGGCGAAGAGGAAATGGCCCTGGAGACATAAACCAAGCTTCAGAAATGAGGAATCCAATGCAGCAATCAGATCAGACACATTCTCCTTCTCGCCATGAAACACAACTCAAGGCATCTCGCGACGTAAGGTGCCAACTGTGTAATCATGTGTAATGGTTGCTGCCTCACTAGTTCTTGTGGTGAAGGCATAGATGATAAAACATCTTATATGATTATGGAATTGTTAATAGACTTTAAGTTAGTATAATCCTTTCTTAGTTCCATACCATGTGATTAATTTAAATTTATTCCACGAATGGCACATACATATTCTACATGTAAGACTTTATTTACTGCAAAAACCTATAGCAATAGACTTTGAACCATATTTAATCATCTTGCCATGGTCTTAATAGGTTTTAAGAAATAATATGATGTGAAAGTATAATGAAATATGATTAGATGTCTATGCAAAACGTGTTTATGAAATCGGTGTACAAATGTTAAACTCTTCTTGATTTGGATGCAGGAATCCTAGGTTAAACTTTTGCTTCTGATTACAATAGCGAATACTGTTTGAGTTTCTCATGTAACCAAACAAGCTACATTTCCTTTTGATTTGATTTCAGGTGGCGATGGCAACAGCTGCAAAAGCAAAATTACTTCTTCGGGAGTTAAAAACGGTTAAAGCGGATTTAGCATTTGCTAAAGCGCGTTCTGCTCAACTTGAAGAAGAAAATAAATTACTCAGGGAACGAGAGGGCAGCGACAAGGGACATAACCGTGAAGATGATGATCTGGTAATAATTTGTTTGTTGGTTACCTTTGTGAATTGTGTTTAGAATTCCATAAAGCACTCATATTGACAAAACAAAATTTAGTAAGCGCTTATGCATAAGCTATTTCTATTACAAATGATAAAATAACATCAAATTATTTTTGTATAAACTATAAGTTATTTTCATAAGCTACCATGGAGAAATTATAGAGTAAGATGAAATTGTTTAAGAACATGCCGTAACTAGTCTCTCCATAAACTCCCTCAAACAGTCCAAATAGGCCAAATTATAGGGTGGATCCATGTATTTTATGCATAAAATAGAAGTAACATCATGTATATGCATGCATAACTACTACACTACTATTACTACTACTACTACTACTACTACTACTACTAACTTTGATACTGAATTTATGATCTTCTCAGATCCGGCATCAGCTAGAGACACTTCTAGCTGAGAAGGCTCGTTTGGCTAATGAAAATGAGACATATTCAAGAGAAAACCGTTTCCTGAGGGAAATAGTGGAATACCATCAGCTCACAATGCAGGATGTAGTGTATCTGGATGAGGGAATGGAAGAAGTCACAGAACTATATCCTATGGATGTCAATGGAGTCACCAGGTTGCTATCTGTCTCACCACACTCGTTATCACCGACATCGCCTGATGAGGTTGTTCTGGGGTCAACAAAAGATGATGATGATAAGAGTACATCAGAAGAAAATGAGACTCCTACTAGTGTGTCACCTCCTCAACATGCAGCAACATGATCACCCTTTTTTTGTTCATAGGGTTATAGCCTTAGATGAGGTTCTCTTGTTTTAAGGGATGTATGCATGATTTGTAACATACGTTCATTTATTTATTATACCTAACTGCAATGTGAGGAATGAAGAATTAGGAGGGTGTAAGTATTTGATGAAAACCCACATTTGTTTTGTGTGTAAATTTACTGTCACTATGAAGTTGGTTTGGAAAATTCTTTTAATTTTTTCAATGTATTGGTTGATCAAATTTTGTTGAATGGCCTATTAAAATTACAAATATTATAGCTTCCTTTAACATTTTAAATGTATTATTCAATTATAGGAAAATGAAGGTTATCACACCCTTCATCAAATATCAGCTCAATTTATCCTATCTCTGGAATATAAAAAATGACAACAGGGTCAGGTTGTATGCTCGTATAAAATGCTCCATAAAAGGAATGAAACAATGCATTATTCGAATTATAAATCACCTAAAAGCTCTAGAATTGTAATTGATCCGAACATCATAAAGCCTTCTTTAGAAAGAATTCATGTCAATTCCAAATGAATCCATCAAGAATAGGAGGTTGCCAATGGAGAGAGAGAGAGAGAGAGAGAGAGAGAGAGAGAGAGAGCAAATCACAAGAATACCCCTCATTTTCAGTTTTTTTAGGGAACACCTCATTCTATGTTAAAATCTCAATTATGTCATTGTTATGTAACGGAAATTACAAAATTTTCCTTTTTGTTGTATTTAGGTCAAATTTTGTGTCTCTATATGATAATGCTTCTAATCTATCAAAGTAAAAGTAGATATAGAGAATAATAAAATGCTCCATGAAAGGAATAAAACAATTTATTATTGAAATCAGTTGCGATCAAGATGCAAAGGTTAGGGGTGCAAATTATATAGTGTGTGTGCGTGCATACGTAGGAGCATGTGTGTGAAATAAGGTAAAAACAATGTGTATCAAGATAATGTGTGGAGGGAGTATATTATCACTGGGGAATTAATGACAAATCTAGTATTAAGAGTGTTAAGAGTATATTATATTACTATCAACCCACTTGACAGTAACTGTGTTAAGAGTGCGTTTCTAGGATTACTCATCAAATCATACATACATTTCCTGACAAATCTCTACTAACTTGTAATGGCCACTGGTCATTAACATTCATTTTGATCCAACTTGGAGTTTAAGTAGTTTATGGTTGAGTTGATTGTGCTTTTATGAGAAATCGAAGCATAAGAATATATCTCCACACTCCAGACCATTTCTTTATATCTCTAAATCTAGCTAAACCAAGACTTGAAAATAATGAAGATGCCATATTGCTTTTAAATTCCGTGAAATGCCCACAACAAATAATAGAATCACACATCTATTAACTTCACTGAAATGTGAGATTATTAACCAAATCCTGCCAGTGGAACAAACACTTCTTTGTGTCTAAAAAACCAATTGCGGAGAAATTAAAATAAATAAATTATAACTGCTAATTTGATTCACAATATATGACAGAAAGCAGTTGGGAGAGACCTTCATTCCTTGGAAATGAAGATTCACATTTAATTATACATTCAATAAACTTCCTAGTTTACAGGGTCATATAATACATTTCACCTCTTAAAAGTACATTATATGAATAACAGGTGATCAGTTAAATTCTATTTAGCTGCATTCATCTTCTCAGAGTGTCTCCAAAATGACTCTAGTGAATTTTACATGTGTTGATGTATATCGATCAGGATTGCTGCTTTGAAAAGTAAAGCTTCAAAGCAGGAAAAAACATCCTGGTTTGTGTATATGATTTCAGAATAACTGGAAAAATAAACTAGTAGAACCATCACCAAATGACCTGAGGTCTGCAGGTTTTACCAAAGCCCTGCACAATGGGCATGTCCTTTCCCTCTCAAACCTGGCAAATAAGATAGATAATCAGGAGCCCAAATAAACATGAAGAAAAATATAAATATAGTAACCCATAACTATTAATACAAAACATGTTGACCCCAATACTAAAAATTAAGAAAGCAACCCATAACTACATTTGTAAACCAGAATATTATAAATTAAAACAGTGGTAATCAGATGGGAGTTGAGCCTATCTACCCCAATATATTAAATTTAAATATTAGGTTCTAACAGCACCAAGTCACATCGTATCCTGAAATCATGTGTCATCTTCAAATCAAAGCCATATATGTTAAATCAAATCAAGTCAATATTAAATTCTCCTAATTAACTAATCAACCAAAAAGAACACTTGCTTTCTTTAATTCTTTCAACCAATACTTAAAATATTAAATTGATTTTGTAAAATATCTTTTAATTTGACACATTTTGTAAATTACCCATGCAGTAATTGCTATTTTTCTTTTATAAGCAGAGTATTTGTTAGTTTAACTGAAATGTAAATGAAAATTTATATTCTTATACAGACTAAGACATAAAGTAACAGCAAAGCAAGGCTCACCACTCTGATACACAGTCTTCACAGAAAATGTGTTTACAACGAAGTAAGATTGGGGCATGCATCTTCTCTTGACAAATGGCACAAAGATCACCGGCTGCAATCACCTGTCATCAGATAAATTACTTGCATGAACAACTTGATGCTCCAATACGTGCATATAGCAGGTTAAAAAGCCCAACAAAAAAGTGTGAGAAGTGCTAAACATTACATCTCATAACCAACTGGAACGTGAAACTTTAAAAGAAATCAACAATTCCTAGTGTTAATTTTTACTTAAGTTTGTTCTCAATCCTACAACCACTTGACAAAATTAAAAGCAATCAACAATTCCTAGTGTTAATTTATACTTAAGTTTGTTCTCAATCCTACAGCCATTAGACAAAATTAAAACATTCCCTGCTCATTTGATAATCATGATGATACTCAATTCTTTGAGCCAATACACTGGCAAAAATACCAGGCTTGCTTATCAAATCAATGAACATTGAACACACTGGTTAAAAATATCTTCCCCAACCAAGCTACAACTAAGGCTTCATAATTGCCTATGTTGTAGGTTTATAATGCTCAATAAGTTTTTTTTTTCAAAACTAGACATGAAAAGCCACCCACCACAATGCAGTCACAAAGCAAATAATAATTCTAATAATAATAATAGTGATAATAATAATGATAACTCATTTTATGATGATGGCATTATTTCTTAAAAAAATAAAAACACCACCCATGTAGGTAACCTAAAACTACAGTTGTTGGAAAAAAGACTAGAAATTCCGCCAAGTATACAGTAAGCATCAATGGTGGACTGATGAGCCTTTGTTGCTGTTTAGAGTGACAATTGTCACTTCATGTTTCAGTTGTAGTTACTTATTAATTTTTAATCAGCCAAGGTTCACCAAAAAAAAGTTATTGATTTACCCAAAAAAAAAAACACTAGGGTTTATAGAAGAGTACATTGTACATGATGGAGAAGAGTAAATTGAACTCACTCTCTGTAACAGTATAGATGACGACAGAAACAAAATTGGGAAAATAAACACGAAACAACAGGAAATTTAACAAAAACTTGATTGGTCAACACCAAGATCAATAATGATCGTATGAAGGCCACCATGTACCTGTTCTGATGTTGCATGAGCCCCATAGTGCACTTCTTTACGTGACAATGCTTTCACTGCAGCAAAGAAAGATTGCACCTGAAAACCAATACACAGTTAAGAGAAGAACCAACAGAAGCCAAACCATGCTATACATGTACAGTACTTTTATTGTATATGGAAAGAAAGAGGGCATTTTGTTGTAGCCTATCTAAATGACTTCATCATGGTTTTAATCATTAGGATTTCCACAGAAATGATTAAACAGTGAGTAAATGAACAGTTAACAAACCAGAAAACATATCCCAAACTTCTCACTTAAAAACTTAAATTCTTCTAAAACCTCAAAGCCAATAGTAGGAATGTTAAAAAATAGTTGTTGGTACTAACCGTGAACCAAGAAAAGGGGGGAAGCCTTTGAGAGACTCATTAACAACTACTCATTATCAGTGAGGTTTGTTTACATCAATATCAACATAGACTTAGGTGTAGCAGATCTTCATGTTTAGAGGGAGGGGAGTAAAATTTATCCAACAACAAAAATGTCAGTAACTTCCATCCTTTTTATTTTAACAATAACTTCCATCCTTTTTTACTGAAGCTGATATTAACAGTTTCAACAAAGAGGTGTATTCCTACAAATATAATATGTTTACAACTTGATCTACCCCACAAAAAAGCAGAAGCAAGATGGTAGAACTAGTATCATATTGTTTAGTTTAACAAATATATAAAGTCAGTAAGGAAAAAGAAAGGTTTCAATAATGGAATTATGCACAACCTGACAATATTTGTTTCTACTTAGGCGAGTGAGAAACGCTATAAGGACACTTTACACATGGCTGTATACATAAAAACATAAATTTTGAGGGAATAAATTACCTTTTCAACAACAGATGTGAGCTTAAATGTTAGATACAATCCTGTCATCAGTGATGAAAAGAGGCTTCCATATTCTTTGTTCAGGAAGAAACGATACCAAACTGGTGCTGGCAACAAGGCTCGGTAAAGTAAGAGGAGGTATTCAACTAAAGTCAGCATTTGCCCCTGATGAATGAATGATGGTACAATCAGAATGTAATGTGAAAGAGAATCACAGACCCTGAACCCAAAACTCTTGGTAATAATATAACTGAAGAAGGGAAAAAAATGCCATCTTCAAATATTTTTCTATTCCTAAAACATCAAACACTTGGACTAAAATTCCCTAGTGCTCCATAATCTATTACCTCACCTGCTTACGATAATTGCGGCCTCTGCTGTTCTTATAATACATTAACAATATACACTTGACTACCATTGCAGCCTGGCGCGCCAAAGTATCTGAAATTTTAAAATACCATTGTAAACCAATTAAATTAATCCTCCTCCCGTTGAATTTTGAATTTCAAACAACGAATAAATAATTCCATAATGGGCAGCCTCTAAGTGTTTCCATGCTAACAGGTCAAAAGAGATAACTGGAAATGGCTGGAATGAATTGTTTAATTTATACAAACAATGCAATTAAAATGAAGGAAAATTCATGCTACTAGAAAATGATAGACAGAATATAAAGCGAAACATTTGTGACCACTAATAGAAGAATTTTATTTATCAGAAACAAGAATCAATTGAGCACTCATGAAGATATTTTTCAATGGCAACATAATAGAAGTAAAAACCCCTGCATTTATTGACATGATTAGAAAGGAAAACTTATTGTGAAGTAAGATATATTTGAACTTTTTCTCTTGAATACACTCAACAGCAGCAGGTTAGTTGCAAGAAAAAACTAAATAACATAAGATTGCCATAAGTAGAACAAAAAGACAAGCATACAAGTATAAGCAGTGAGAAACATAGCGAGTAATTAGGAGGGAGAAACACACCATTCACCATGATGATGAAAATAGCATGCCAAAAAGGCGGTATCTCCTTGGGAGGAAGCATGACTAATGGATACATTAGATCATCATTCTGATACCACCAATAAACACCAACCACATGAAGTGCAAACGCAACCGAAATTCCAATCAAAACTGGCATTTTCCTCTCTCCCTGCAGCCACCAATATTTACATACATCAACAAACAACACAATATTTATACACATTAACAACAATTTTTCCCACATCTCAAAAACAATGAACACAGAATCACAAACTGCCGTACCTTCAATGCCGTTTGTTTCCGCAGTATGTCATTTGACTTAAAAAGCACAGCAGCAATCCAAATGGTAACAAAAAACCCTGCAACCACAAAAAAATCACAAAACTTTATGAACAAAGAGACCAAACTAAAATACCCCTTTAAACAGATTATTTCGAATCAAATCAAAAAGGGTAAAAATCGAATCTTTAAATACAAAAATACAAGAAACAATTTGTATAGTTTGGTTTTCATTGAGAATGAACCTTGCAAATGTTGACGAATGAAAACCACCAAAAGAAGCAAAGAAAACGGCAAGACTTGTTCAATCCACCTAGCAGCATGTTGAATATCATATCTTTGATAAGAAGAATCTCTCCCATTAGCACCAACGTCACCACCACCACCTGCTTCTGCATCAACATTCCCACTCCCCGTCCTCAAAACGCCCTCAACATCACCATGTTCCGAGGAATTCGTCATCGCAGCCGCACCACCACCATCATTCACCACCACTGGACTACCCTGTTCATCCCGATGATTATCTTGCTCGTTAGACCCGATGATCCTAATTGAAACCTCACCGTCGTTAGGGGCAGAATCGGGAATTGGTTGATGCTGCTGGTTTGACCTCGCCGGGAGAATACCGGAATATTCCAAAAGCGCTGATAACGGTGCTTGAATTATGCTTGCAGCCGACGGGAATCCATATCTTCTCGACGATGAAGATGATGCTCCGTTCCCTTCCATTGGTGTAAAATCCCAAACCCTAATTCGAAATCATGTAAAAAAATTGAAAATTTGGGGGAAAAGCGTTGACGTTGACGAAAAGGGGGTTAGGGTTTTGGGTTTGAAAAGGGTGAAAATTGATTGAAGAAAAAATGAAAGAGTTGAAATTGGTGGAATGGGTTTGTGTGATTTTTCGTTGGGATTCTCGCTCGCTCGCTCTCTGGTGTGTTGTGAGGGAGAATGGCGCCAGAGAGAGAGAGAGAGAGAGAGAGGGAGGAGAGAGAAAGAAAGAGAAAGAGAGAGCTATGTGACAAAGAGGAGATGAAAGAAAAGAGAAGCAACCATTTCGGATACTATACTTGCTTTGCTTTCTCATCCCCCCAATTCATATTTTTCTTCTCATGTATGTATGTGTGGATCACATACATGATACAATTTTTATTTTTTTTTAAATAACACATACATGAATACATGTACATTTTTTTTTTTTAAGAAGCTAAATCAGTCCACCTAAATTAACATCGAAGAAAATCGAATCTGAGACCTTGAGGAGCACACTCTCAGGTCTCAAGTCAACACCACTGGGCTAACCCAAGTGTGTTCATGAATACATGTACATACATCTCTACGAAGCACGTAAAAAAAATTAGAGGTTAAATATGTTTTTAGTCGTTATAAAATTTGGAGTTGAAGTTTAGTTTTTTCGAATTTTAATATGTATTTAGTCCTTTCAAAATGTCTCTTTGTCGTTGTCGATGTGATGTTGAATAGGATAATGAAAATCTAACTAGTATAGAAAACTTGAACGTTTTAAATGAGTGGCGTCCATGTGGTAACCTATCCGACTTAATTTATTTAAACAATAAATAAATATTTAAAATACATAAAATTTTGATTAAGTCGTGAACTCGTGACTCGGCCATACCCCTCATAAACCCTAAATTTGATAACCCACGCCATTTCATCTCTTTGTTAATGTTTACACCTTAAATAATTAACTTGTTGGTATATATCAGCATATAAGCATATAGGGGACTACGAGTTATGTTAGTTTTCCTCTAAGCTAATAGAAGGTTAGGCAAAGGCTAAGACAACCGAGTTGAAAAAGTTAATTATTTCTCAAAGTCTATTAACAGAGTATGTGGGTCTTGAGGATCTCTGACTCAATTCTAGTTTGGTAGAACTGGACAATGAGGCTTAAAACTCATGCTACATGTCTATAGTGTTATTAACCACAAATAGCTACGAGTAAGGAAACATGTTTGTGGGAAGCTTGTGCATTTAAGACCTTTTCAATGTATCATGTCGTGGAGGAGGAAGTTGGTATCCAAATGTGGGGCGCCATGAAACCCCTAACGATGGAAAACCAATGCAATACTCGCAAACAATACAAGCGAGGTTAGATGTTGTATGCCACGCCATGTTGGCTAGTGAGAATATATTCACATATAAATGCTTATCTTGTACATTGTAAAAGATACACATGAATCAAACAAAATTATTTTCACTATCTTATACATTTATCTTACTTTTTATATGCATGTTGTAGTCTAGTAGTGAAAAACCCACCCATCTATACTTAGTGGTCTACTTAAGTAGCTAAGGAACCTATAATTAAGAAACAAGGTTCTTCCTCAATGTTAACCGTTTGAAGAAAAGAGAGTCGCAATTGAAGACTTCAAGAACACCTTAGCTAGACTATTGCCCCCATGAACAAATTTGGCACTCCACGTGGGACAATACGACCTTTATGACTGAAAAATTAAGAAGGTGATGCCAATAAAGAATTAACAAGTTGTCATAACATTAGGAACAGGGCCGAACCTTGGGGAGTGCAAGAAGCTCTACTTAACCGGGCCACTAAAAACTATGGGTCTCAAAAAAAAAATTATAATACCCACTCCCACTTAAATTAAAAATTACATGTTACTTTTTTTTCTTCGGTACACGTATGAGTTTTTTCTAGACTCTAGTTATACTTTTTGGACATAAATTTGATGCTATCAAACCACCATCAATTTGTATAATCACTTAATCAGTCAATTTGAAAAACTATTTCATTGAAAGAATCACAATAATTATTTCTTTTTCGCATAAACCATTTGTTTTCCCCTAAGTAAGAGTGACATTCCAAACGACACCGTTAGGTAAATTTCACCTCTCTTTTACTTAATTTTATTTTGTTTTGTTTCATGTTTAAAAGTTCTTCTGGTTCTGATGTTTTAATGAAGTTTAGCTAAACAAAAAAATTGTGTTTTTATTTTACTGGGCCTATTTTAAAAATAGAACCGAGCCTCATATTTCATAGGAATGGTCCTGGTTAGAAATACCAACTTGTGCGGCCCTTCTAGTGTTTCTTAGGCGCACTACTAGTAGATTGGGTAGTCAAATGAATGTGTTTAGGCTAATTTAAACTGACTTATTAGAACTTAGAAGTAGTCAAGTATGGGATAATCTTCTTAGAACCAGTTTACTGAATGCAACTTTTGGTGTGAAATGAAACTTTAAGTCTGTTGATCAAAATTATTAGTTTAATCTTCTAAAACATTTAAAAAATAATCCAAAACAAACCCACCCTAAAAGCTGTAAAAAATAAAAGCAGAGAGAAAGGAATTGATTGTTTTAAGTGTAGGGTTTCAGAATTGGAATTTTGGAATGTTAGTTTTTTATTTCATTCACATAATTTTGGATTTGGTTTTGGAATTTCACTTTGCATTTCATTTTGTTTCAGGAATGCCAGTGAAATAGCCAGTGGTTGGCCTCTCATGGCAACCACACTTGCCTATACATTATGATCTTAAGCATGTTACCGTTTCTTAATGCAACTAAGGTTGAAATCTTTTCATTAATTGTCTATATTTTTTTACGCTGCTTAACCGCGGCATTTAGTAACAGCTTTTGTTTTTAATCAAATATATTTCGTTTTAGTATATGACGTTGTTTGATCCATGTAGCCAACCCCACATAGTGGGATAAGACTTAGTTGTTGTTGTTGTTGAGTATTTCCTTTAATTTCTCTCTGTTTAGAAATCATTAATGGGAGTTATCTAATTATATTTAAATCTACCAGGTTTGACATGCAGAGAGATCTCAAGTTACTACAGGTGCTTCAGTTTCGACATTATCTTTTAATAATCTGAAATATATTCATTTTCAATATGACAATGTGATATTTGCTTAGATTAAGCTGATAAGCATCATATTATACATGTTCGCTAGCATTCTAGGTGATAAGAAATAATGAAAAACAAGTGTAGGATACCGCTTTTCTGCAAAGATGTGGTGTTTACATTTCAGTTAGATTTAGGAGAGTAGTTATTTTTAAGCTAGATAGGTTAATGTTGCCTTACAATTATTCTTCTCATAGTATTGGTCTCATTCTTCTTGCTGGTGATATTAAGTTTTCAATGATCGGTGGATTTGGCTACTTCACTTGAGTTTTTGCCCCAACAAATAATTATTAGCACTGATCTATAAATTGAATTTATATGTTGATAAGAACATTGATGTCAGACTTTCTTTACATTGTGAAATAAACTGCAATGCTGATGGATGTCTACATTGAAAGTGTAATGAGACATGTTAAGACCATAGTTCATTGGTTCATGTCTATACATTTTAAAATAATTATAGACATATTTTTACAGTATTTGCTAACATGGATTTCAATGTAGCCATCAATTTATGTCAAGCTAACTAACTTTATTGCATGTACACAATTTCTATCATGGCTTCATTTGCGGGTAATATGATCCTTACACTTTGATATCTATATATTGGTTGAGGCTCATAGTTGAGGGATGCTATTGATCCAAAGAGGCACTACAAGATGGAGCGGTTCAAAATCAAAGGCTCTTCCAAAGTACTTTCAGGCAAGTTCAGAGTTGTTGTGCGTCCCATCAAAATTTGATTTCTGTTCAACATCTTTTAACCTTTTTGTTGTGATTTGAATATGATCAGGTGGGAACAATGGTAGGTTCTCCACTGGACTACTACTCAGGCAGATTAACAAAGAATGAGAGGAAAGAATCAATTGCAGATGAGTTGCTTTCTGATCAAAACCTTTCAGCTTACAGGTAAGATAGGCATTGGAAACCATATTTGCCTGGTTAAGTTCAAAAGAGCATGCAATGGATCCATTTTGTATGTGCTTGTTCTAGCTAGCCTTCATTTGAGTGAATCAATATTGGAAATTCCCATTAGAGTGTGGTATTATCGTTTTATTTTTGCTGCGGTCCTTCTGCTAAACAAGTGTATGGTATGAAAAATATGCTCATAATGATTTGGCGGTAGCTAGAGTATGCTCATAATGGTTCGGGGGTAGCTAGAGTACTGTAGATTCAATTGCAACTGATACACAATTAAAAATTATGTAACCACTTTGATAGGTCATGTTGTTTCATTGGTTACTCAACAACTTCAATGTTGGCTAAAGTAGATTCCAAGCTCAAACAAGATAGGTTATGTTATGTGCATTGTGCATATTAAACTTACGTATATGGATTAAACAAGAATCTTTTTATTGATATTAGAAACTTGTTCCTGGTTGCTCTTATGCTTTTTAGGCACTTACTTTACCTCTTATTAACATCTTTTATAGGAAGCGGAAGGTTCGAGAAATTGAAGAGCACAGGCGACCAACTGGGAATGAAAAGTGGAAGATCCAAGGTAAGCGTACTCGTAAGCGTGCAAAAGAAAGGAGGAAGTACTGAGTTTCACACACCTTTTGGAGCTAATCCATGGCAATTTGAGTTCATTACATTCAATTTTGTTTACATGCCAAGAAATTAATGCTATGAAACAGGTTGCTATTACCTAGTTCATGTAAAATAACTAAAGAATGTTGTTATATTTTGTACGTTTATTTAAAATGTGAGTCTTATTTTTTGTATTATGGAAATTCATTTTCATGTTTTCTACCTTTGCATGAATACATGTTTTGAAATCATTATATCTCCCCTCAATACTTTTGAAAATCAGTGTTTAATATCTGGCCTCTCCTATTTCTTCCCATGGAATTGAAGGCAAAAATGATCATAGATTTCGTATGACCTCTTCAACCCCCTTCCCTCCTCACCCCATTGACATTAAGGCACAAAATTATGTTTAGCCTTCTTCTCTATATGGTCATAACCTACACTAAATGCCTATAAGAAATAGTTTAGGTTGATATATTTTTTAAAATTTGTGTTTTTAATGACATTTTTTTTATCTTCATAAATAATATTTTCTGTTTAATCACTTCATCTTTTGCTTTAATATGGTCACCGATTTTTATTTTTTTTAATTTAGATTTTGTAATGTACTTTTGTTTTCGTTTTAATCCATTTAATATACTCCCTCCATCTTTTTTATAAACACGTTTCACACTTTTCACATATACTAAGATAAATTTATAGTAAAATTAAAGTGTACTACATTACTAAAAAAAATTGTGCATAGATATATCCAATATTGATTTTTCATGTTTCAAAAAAATTAGTATCATACCATTTATTACTTTCTCTTCTTCAATTCTTTAACTTTAATTTATCTTTTTCATACAATTTATCAAGGACAATTTTGTAAAACAATCCACAATATCTTTACATTAAAAAAACCGACAATATTTTTTTTTCCATACAAAATTAATTATATTTCTTAATACGTGTGAAATGTCCAAAACGTCTTATAATTTAGGACATATGGAGTAATTTATTAGTAGTATAAGTTACTTTAGCAAGTGTCAATAAATCTCAACTCCTTAAAATTGTGTTTCTAATAATAGAAATGATATTTGTACAATCATTTTGTGATAATTTTTAGACAATTTTATCTTTTATATTCGGATTATGTTCTCATCTTCTATCTTTTCCTTTTTCTAAGAGAAAAAGAAGGTTGTCATAAAAATTGTCATCAATTACTTTTGCTTAAACACGTGCTTGCGACATTTCAATTTCTTAGACCGTATATTTTCTGGTAAACAAGGGTCACCTCTTCCTTCCAAGGAGCCATAGTGGATAGTTGATAGTTCAGTTTGGTGCTTGGTAAAAACATGGGGGACCAAAAAATTTATGAAAATCAAAGTAGGGATTAATATCAGAAGCTTGCATATTTGTAGGGAATTGGAACATATTTAACCATTTGTTTTGTCGGTATATACACGTTTTTTTAACGTCAAAAAAAAAATATATACACGTTATTTTATGTAAGGTAGTACGCCGAAAAGGCATTTTAATGTACTTGCATATTAGTACTATTTTCCACAATTACTTTAAAATCATTTTTTCCCTAAAATAAAGTTAGAATCATTTTCCATAACATCAAAACTTTAAAATATTACAATGAGGTCTACGGTCTTTCGACCAACGAAACCTTAACATTAACCGTTGTAGTTGAATCGCCATCCTTAAAAACATGATGAGTCATTTTTTTTTATTATCAGTATCCTCTAAAGCATATATACTTTAAAATAGACGACGTAGTGGTATCCGACACGTATCATGTACTGATACATGTCTGATACAATTCGATATGTATCAGGAGAGTATTCAAAAATTAAATTTTATTTTTGTAGAAAAATAATTGACCGATACTTTTTCGATACATCAGGGATACACGATGAATAGGCGGAGGAAAACCGATACGTGTGGAATACATGATGTTTAAATTATATTTGGGACATATGTAATTGACTAGCCAATGATGTTCTCTTTTTATCACTTTCTTTATCATCAATATTACTTATTTTTATATTTCAGTTGTTGTCCACCGTCTGTTTTCTCTCTTTATATTTATTTTGAAAATGCTCCTATTGTTAATTGTCATGTGAAGACAATTTCATTCTTATGCCTTGTTGTTGCACTTGTTAATGTCTTTTGACCTAGGTTTTTCACCTATTTTTTTCTCGAGTTTTAGTTTATAGTTTGTATTTTAAGTTTTAATTTGTAGTTTAAATTTAATTTTTTATTAAAATATCTCAGTCATTTCATATCTTGAATTTAAAAAAAAATCGTATCGGTTTATCGATATCGTATCACATTTGTATTGTATCACGTATCCGGGCCTCTATCAATATCAACCTAATTAAGTTTGCAAAACATTTAATATTAAGGAGCATAAACACTTTCCTTCTGTTTCCCATTGATCTTTATTTTCTCACATGGCCTTTCTGTCTTTTATTATCATTCATCACTATTTCTTTGCTGGTTTGTTTGGTTGGTGAGCCCCCCCAGTGTCCATCTAAAGCTCTAAAACTCACAACTTATCTCTCTCTCTCTACTTGTTCTCTTTTCACTCTTTCCTCAAAAAGTCACAAAAACCAGCTTGCATTTTACACAAAAATAGCTTATTTTTCTCTTCCACTATAAACTCATTCACATTCATTCACTGTTCAAACCATAAAGAAAAAAAAAATAGAAATCAACTTGGACATGTCATTGTCCACTAGCTTTTTGCAATAGGAGTTGTTTGCTCTTAGCTACAAGGAGTGATGATTTTCTTGAAGATTATTGGCATACACAAACCAAGAAGCTTTCTTGTTTTGTTGGATGAGACACTCAAAGTTTGAAGCTGTTTGTGTTTTTTTCAGTTCAAGTACATAGGTGACAGCTGTTGAAAACCCTCAAATAAAGACAGTTTTTTTAAGGTAATAATTATCTTTATTTACCTCGTCTCTTGGTGAATATCAAAGGAAATCCAAAAGGGTCATGGATCTGCTACTCAGAATCTCATTTTGATCCACAACATTGATTTTCAGTTTCTCCAGGTTTTTTTGTTCTCAAAATTGTTACTTTATTGAGAGAGAGAGAGAGAGAGAGAGACCTTGACCTTGAAGGGTAGAACACTAGAACTAGAAGAAGATTGGCAAGTATATTGAGTGAGTTTTTACCTATTTGGCCTTGTTGCTTTTTACAAGGATTCTTGAGAGAAAAGATTAGCATTTTGCAACGGTTGAAATCTTCAAAGCTGCTTTAATACTAATACCCCCCAAGTGAATATTTTTCTTTAACAAAGCAAAACGTGCCTCCAAGTTTCAATCTTTAAAGACCCCTTTTGAAGAAATTTATTGCATTTCCTTCAGTTACAATCTTGTTGTCAAGTATTCGTTGATGATAAATGCTGTAATATTGCATTGGGGTTATATTTGAGTACAAGGTGAATATCAAATAGACAAAGAGTCACATTGAACTGAATTATTCATGAAGTTTCCTTATCCAAGCACAATGATGCTTCTTTTGCTTCTTCTTCCTTTTTTATGCTTTGAATCACTTCCTTATGTTATGGCTCAATCTTCTTCAAACAAAGAAGCAAAGGCTTTGGATGCAATTCTCCAACAATATGCTTACAAGGCTTTGGTGAATCCAAAAACAGGTACTGTTTACAATGCAACTCAACTTCCTTCAAATTTAACCGGAGTTAAGGTTGCAGCATTAAGATTAAGGAGTGGAAGTTTAAGGAGAAAAGGGTTTGACATGTACAATGAGTTTGAAATTCCCAATGGACTCATTGTGAGTCCTTATGTTGAAAGATTGGTTTTTGTGTATCAAAATCTAGGTAAATTGTCAAACAAGTATTATCCTTTGCCTAATTACACTTACTTGGCACCGGTTTTGGGACTATTAGCTTATGATGCTGCAAATTTGTCAGCTACAAATTTATCAGAACTTGATGTAAATGCTTCTGGTGACAACATTTTGGTCAAGTTCCAAGATGTTCAATCAGTACCTCATGGAACTGTTGCAAAATGTGTTTGGTTTGATTTGCAAGGTTCTTCCAATTTCAGCAATGTAAAAGGAGGTAACACATGTTCTACTTCACAACAAGGTCATTTTTCTATAGTGGTCAAGTCCAATGGTGCTCCTGGACCAGTTTCTCCTACACCGCATGATCATGGAAAAGGCGAGAAGAAGAGTAGTAAAAAGGTGTGGATTATTGTTGGTTCTGTTGTTGGGGGACTGTTATTGTTGGTTTTGTTATCATTTCTAGTTTTGTGTATAAACAAATACAAACAGAAGAAGAAATTGCAAGGTATGGAGAGGGCTGCAGATTCAGGAGAAACTCTTCAGATGGCTTCTGTTGGAGAAACAAAAGCACCTGCTGCAACAGTTACAAGAACACAACCAACACTTGAACATGAATATGCACCTTGACACTACATTTTTTGCACAATCTTTAGGTGCAATTGTTCCACTCATATTCAAGTTAATTTACTGTAATCAGAAATTCTTCTAATTACACCTTTTTCTTTTGTGTACATCAGTAATGTTTTTGTTTTGTTTCATGATTCATTGTGGTGTTAATTTAGGAGTCAAAAGTGTTGATTATTATGCCATGAATTTTGGTCTAGTTCAACTGAGTGTGAATAAAAAAAAAACTTTAGCATCTACTTCTTGAGGTGATTTAACTTGTTTTTACTCTTTGTTTTCACATGGTTGAAAGTTGATAGCTTGGTATAAATGTTGTGGGCACATTGGTGATCAGTTACCATCATTTCTGTTCATTCATTTATGTGAGGGGGAGACCCAAGATGAAATTTCAATATGAACTCTTCTGCTTGGATTTCAGAATGATGCAGTGTTTACAGTTGATTATACACAAACATATCAAACAGAAAATGCAAAGGAAAGTCCTAAGATTTGTTTCATGTGAGCAAACATTTTCTGTTTTCATTTTTGATTGTATCTTGTTTTAATATGTTTTAAGTTTCCCTTGATTTGTAAGTGATATTTTTACCATTTACAAGGAGTGTTTTGAGGTTAAAACTGAAAACAGCAAACAAAAGTGAATATTTGTTTTGATAACCATGTTATAGGAACGAAGTATCCACTGCTGTTTTGAAACAACTACTCTCCGTCCGAAAACATGGACGCATAAGGTGAGCTCTCTTCCACCCCATCTGGATTTTGTCTATACGCAATCGTTGGATATCAAGCCTCTAACCATTTGCCAACCACATGTTCATAAGGATTAAGAAGATAATGATTAATAGAATTAGAATAGAAAATATAAAGTAATTATTCAAGGAGTCTCTCCTAATCATTGCTTATTAAATTTAGTGTCTTTTAATTTGTCTCCAAACACAGAAGTGGACAAAGGAAAGTAATCAAAAAATAAAAAAATAACAAAACTTTTTCTGTTGTTGAGTGGCTGGCATTTCAGTGGTCATCAACAAATGAAAAGGACATTGTAATTGTAATGCAGGCAACAATGTCAGGACATGAAGTAAATCTTCATAGTTTTGACAGCAAAGACTTCATCCCTTTCCAAACAACTGATGGCAGCACATGGGAAAGAATACTATTCTTGTGTCAAATAACTTTTCATCTGTTAAGCCATCAAAACACTCCCAAATGCAAATCATATTTAATACTAGTTCTTCTTTTTCAACTAATATAGCACATGAAATTTGTAGTATGCAATTATTCATCTTAATGTTATAGTCTTCTAAGCTACTACATTCCTTTAAAAAATACAAATAAAGCCACTATTTAATTATTTGTATGAGTCAACTACTCAATCTTTATATAATAAACAACCTTTTGTCAAAAAAAGATGTAATAAATAATCAAAGAGAACAAAGAAGAAAAATGTGTGTAGGTGCACGGCTGATATAATTGATGAAGTATGGCATCATTCACAGCTCGGTGCCACCAACACTAGTCAACTAAAAGCCAATAATTTTATGTCTTCTAGCTGAAGTATACACATATTTTTTATCATAAATTTCTTATTTCTCTGCATTCTATTCTATATTGTTTATTTAAGTAATTTGAGGCCACAACTTCATTCATCCAAGGCATGGAACAGCACACAAAGCAATATCAATAATACACCTGAATAGTATTTTTAGCATGTTTTAGGAAAACATTTTGGTAGCCATTTTATGTTTATGTGTGTCACTCAATAAGTTCTTCTACAAACCATTGGCAAGAATAAAAAATTAGTTTATTTTTCAAAAGAAAAAATGAGAAAGGGTCAAATAATCATCTAAGTTTCCCAAAGTAAAATGTGGTTTGAAATGATATAGGAGATCACTTTTCCTTTTTTGGTTTCATCTAAGTTATAGTGGTCAAGGCATCCAAGAATGTGTCAAAATCAAGAAGATACTTATGATGTCAAAACTAGTACAAGGGAGTTATGAACAGGTAAAATGTCACTAACAAACATTTGATATCAAACACATTCTTTCTTTTTTTTTAATAGATGAAGAATTCTGTTTTCATTTATCATGACTCATGAGCACGTTACACTTTATTGACTCTTAAAATCTCATTTGATTCTAAATGGACACTAAATGCTTTTAATGGTCTGAATTTTTGTTATACAGTAGTATAGTAAAATTGACAATTCTTCTAACGGATTTCCCTAACATCATCCCATCCACGATTCCAGGCTCATCAGAAATCGAACTCATCTTGTTTGATGGGGCATATTCATTTTTCACACAATGTTTGAATGTGTTTAATCATGAATCAATACACCTTTATGTTTGAATCATTCACGAAGAGAAAACTAAAAAAATTTGTGAAGACTTCAAGTGACGTGACACATGTTGTTCTCTACAATACATAGAACACCATTTACAATTGTAATTTTGTAAGGTACAAAAAATGGATGCTTCTCTGATTTAAAACTCTGAAATTCATCTTCAAGATCATTTCATATTTTCATATATTATTGAAAGATGAGTTTAAAGTGAGTGCTCAGTTCACATTATTTCTAACAAAATTGAGAAACCAATTGTGATAAGAACATATATAATACTTTTTTTTAATGTAAACATACATAATACATAAAGTTATAAAACTTATGTTTAATTATGTGATGATTTATAAGTTGTGGGTCAAAGTGGGACAATTTATATTTCAAGTTGTATTTTAAATATTTTTTCTTCTTCTTTCTAACTCACTTTCTAACGATCATTATCTTATTATGTGAATCTTAATATTTTATGTGCGATCAATTTATGAACGGAGACTTATATAAATTTCATCAAATAACATAGTGGTGTTTAGAATAATGTTAGAATGGTCCCCGTGAACATAGCTCAGTTGGCAGGGACATGCATTATTATATGCAGTGGTCGGGGTTTGAACCCCGGATACCCTACTTATATACGTTGAAAAAGGTGAATTTTAGTTACTAGACCACTTGAAAAAAGAATAGTGTTAGAAAGAGAGTATATATCACTCTCGATCAATGCCTCAAAATTAAAATACTTCGTTGACCCAAAAATAATTCAATTATTTCTGGTGATATTTATTTTAATTTTTAAAAATTTCCCTATAGAATAAGAAAATAAACGTGATTTCAATTCATTAAAGCCCAATACAACCTTCTGTTAATGGGCCTATCCCATCTCTTTTGGCCCATCATTCCATTCATCCATTTAATGCCCACTCACGTTTTGACCAAAAAAAAAAAATGCCCACTCACGCATATAGCATTGACGATTGCTCTTTAGACACCTAATGATTGCAATTAGTCTTAGACATCCATCGAACAACAGTTAATTGTCGTTTGAAATTTTGGAAATCAGTTGAAACATTTTTTAAATTGGTTCACCTGATTTAAAAAGTTTTCGGCCTTACTAGATGCCTAAAGAACAATTGTCTATCGTTCTTGAGAAAAGGAAAATGTTAAAGAAAAGAGAAATGTTAAAGAGTACCTTGGAAACATTAGTTAAAGAAACAAATATGGAAATAAGTATTAGAAATTGATGAAAAATTGTATATTAAACGTTAGAAAATTTGTCTTGAAAATGTAAGTTTTGACTTTTGATTAAGTAATAATTACATCACTTTTTAACAAGTTATAAATGTGTGGCATGGCAAGTGGGTAAGAGAGTCCAACCATCATGTAATCAGATCAACTACTTTCCTATTAATCACATCCTGGCGGTTAAAGATTTACGGCTTGAGTAATCTAAAGAATAAGACATCACCTTATGAAATTTTTGTTACGTGAGGAGGATGCTAATATGATTTTAAATATGTTTTCAGTGCATTCTATTGAAAAAGACACTTTGATATATATGGTGCTTACCATCTTGCCATGATGGAATGCAGATGTCATGAAGGACATTTTCATCAAAATGATGGCACACCTGATACTGGTGCAACACAACAAATGGTGCACAATATTATGGAGTATATGGAGAAGTCCGCAGCTTTCAGTTGTGGGAAAATATGGAGGAGAATCTTGCAAATGTTATTCATCGAGCAAAAATCTTTATAAACTAATTGAAGGAAGCAAATCGAAGGGAGGTAATTCTGCAGAAACGCGATGATCGTTTGCACAAACCAACTCATAGGAAACTGAAGTGTAATGTTAATGCTTCATTTTCCAGTGAAGGTGTATGCGTTTAAGAGATGAATATGGCATCTTTATCATGGCAAAAGATGCTAAATTCAAGTCACAACTTCATTTTGTTGAAGGTGAGGTATATGATTTGCTACAATCTACTTTGGATTCAAGAGCAAAGGACTAATGATATAATCATTAAGCTTGATTCCAAAATAGTAGTAGGCTATTTAGAATTGGGTCATACTGTTAACCATTGTATCTGGCCCAAGAATGTATTTTGTCCAAATTCGATGGTAGAGTACACCAGAAGAAAAACCAATGTAGTCACCCATAAACTAACTTACACATCTAATCCTCTAGTTTTGAGTCCATTCTATTGAAGTTGGTTTTGAAGTTGTTTGTAGTTTGTTATTTGTCTCATATTATTCAGGTTTTCGGGCTGTTGAATGTATAAATATGATTGAGTACTCTCGTCTTTCGGGATGAGATTCAAGCCTATTTAACACATTCCAATTTGTATTCAAGATTTCTTTTTATAGGTAAATGAAATGACAATGGCCATTAAAAATCACAAACATTAGTGGAGGAGTCAGATTTGAACTCCGATCAAGAAGTCCAACTTAACAATTTTGATATTTTTACAAGTTGAGTTAGAACTTATAAACTTATTCAGTAATGTATGCAGCCGAGGCATCCTAATAGATTGGTAGACTTGAACCTTGTTCCTACATGACATATCAACTCAACCAGGCAATCGCCATCTATTCCGATTGTTCAACTCTTTGACAACATGAAAAAACCAAAATCTTTGTCCCCCGTCTCTTGAATAGCTGAGGATGGAAGGGCAAAGGTCTTTGGTGTCCTATCGAGTCAAGAATTAGGAGTTAACATTGATCAGTCAATATGCTTATAAAAAAATAGCCCATAATGGAGAAAAAAGAGTTGGTAATTTAAGGTTAGGATAAGCTAGATGAATGGTTTTTTTTTTTTTTTTGGTTAACTTTTTGATTTTTAGGAGAAGAGATCTGGTAATTTAAATAAAGTTCAGCCGTAAGTTCAGTCTAGATGATTTTTTTTATAGATCTATATGAATTTTTTTTGAAGGGTACTAACTAATATTCATAGTAAAAAAAATGTGAAATTCATTACATAAAAAAAGAAATTGAAATTCAAGTGTGTAGTTAATTTATTTATTCCACTACTGATGGTACTAGTGACCACAACTATTTTCTATTTGGAAAACATGACCTGTCAGAATCTTGTCATACTTGGTGGAGGCAAACTTTGTTTAGACATATTTTCTTCTGTCATCCTATTATTTTGGAAATAAAGCATTGTTAGTTGGGATCATTGTTCCTCACTTTGACCTTTCTTGTGCCTTTTTAATCCACTCCACCCCTTCTCATTTACTTTGATAATTTGGGTCATATACTTTTTCACTTGACCAACTTAATGTTTAATTTTTCTCAAAAAAAAAACTTAATGTTTAATTTTAAGTTGAAAATAATCATATGCAAGGAATTTAATTTTGGTCCCATTTTGGTAGCTTTTTTCAAATTATTGCTCTTTTCTCCCCTTTCTTTATTTTGGTATTTTCAATGCATACTTGATAGTATGCAAGAGAAGGGATCAAAACCAAGGACAAAAACCAAAAGAAAACGTTGTATTATTTACTATAAAACATCTTAGGATTCTTCTCATGAGGCCAATTGAGTCAGAAGCAGTGAGGCATTCAATTAAAATAGTGGCCCACACTGCACTGTGTCGTTGAGGTCGTGGACACTTCTTTAGTTTATGCACAAGACAAGACCACACCTTTCCCCACCCTACTCCTAACATAACATGCATCTTCTGTTTTTTTCTTTAATACAATATATAAAACTTCAGTAATTGCTCCTTGTATTTATTTTTAGTATTTCACAATTTTTTTTTGGATGAAGATATTTATCGAATATTTATATTTGTGTTTAGTGGAAAGAAATAAGAATAGATAATTTAGGGGCTACTACTTTTTTTAACTCAATTTGGAGCTACTACTTTAACAATTTTTTATTATGTTGAATAATACACTTTAACAATGAACAAATCGCCATTTTGTCAAATTTATAGGTTCATGCATGTAGCTTTCGGTGGTTTTGAATAAAAAAGAATTAAGACATTTCTCAAAAACTTATAGCTACCTTAGTAGATAAGTTGGCCAAAAGGATTCCAAAAAATATACTCTATTATAACCAATATATACATGCTTAAAAAACCAATATAATTTATAAATATGGTCGGTTCTAAGATTTTTGGTGCCTTGAACGAAACAATATAGTTGTGCCCTTTTAATTATTCCAATATTTTTCTTGTTGCACTTTCTATTGCACAAGATTCATTTATAATTAAAGTTCTCTAAAATTGTATTTTCAATATAATTAATTAAAACAAATTAAAAAAATATATCTATATAGTATAACTACTATGTAAAAATAATAATTTTGTTCCTAAAAAAAAATGAATTGGTGCCCAATAAAATGGTGCATTGGATTGCCGCACCTCCGCCCACCGTCACCCATGCACACTTATATTGGCTGTTAAAAAAAACTTAGAAGAGCATATATATACAAAAGAAGTACAAATATCATGTGGATATAAAAAATGGATATTAGTTCAAGTGCTGTAAGAAATGATATATGTAAGTGACATCAAGGTGAAACATAGTTTGATTGTTGTGTAAATATTTGTCAAGAAAAGTAAATAAGGTGAAATATAGTTAGATGATTATGTAAATATTTTTATGTTGATAATCATTAAAGTCAATAGAATTAAAAAAATATGGTGCATGTACAAAAAAAAAAATGGTGCAAATGTTAGCAGCAAATATCATAAAAAATAATAAATAAATACATAAATAAATAAAATGGCGTGGAAAAGAGAAAATGTATCCCACCATCACTAAACTAAAGATCAGTATTAGTATATAAAATATTTTTTTTCATATTCTTAACTAGAGATAAATATTAGTATGTCCTCGTGAACTTAGCTCAGTTGATAGGAACAATGCATTATATTTTTTTATTTTTTTGTTTATACAATGCATGATATATGCAAATAAAACTTATTTTTTAATAATAGGTGTATATACCGTTAAAAACTAAAGAGGTGTATAATATCTTGAAAAACATATGAATCTATTAGAACCAAAATATGAATCTATTATTGTTTGTTTTTCATGAAATTCAAATCACGTTCATTGCATTTAGAAGCTAATTGTTGTGCTCTTTTTTTTTTTTTAATGGAACTGTTGTTCTCTTAAACTTTTCTTATTTTAAACATATTTGAATTTTGAGCTCATGTGATCTGCTATTCATTAATAACCAGCAAAACCCAACACTACACCATGGATGAAACTATAGTGCAAAAACATATTGCATTGGGTCTAAGTGATCCTGCTGAATCTGGATCCGTTATGGTCGGTAATTTTGATCATTAATAATGATTGTGTTATACGAATCTAGATTGCATGTGATAAATGACCGTAAACAATCTCTCAATTGTGTTATTGCATGCGGTCAATTACAACGTGCAATCAAGGTTCGTATTAGACAATGTGAACAATGGTAAGTGCGAATTTACATTTATGGTAATGGTAAGTATATATATGCATTATGCAATGTGTAACGGTCCAGCTAAGTCTACGTTGGCAAACATCATTATCAATGGCCATTCATGATCATCACATTTTGGGTGTATCTTTCTTCTCCACATTCCCTCCTAACATTACATTACAACCTTTGATTCTCTTGCATGCCCAACACGCGTCTCCACCTGTTCATCTTCTTGTCTCTTGCATTATATTTCTACCCTCTTTTTTATTATATTATTGTGGTACTCAAAAATCAAATCTATTTTATTATTCTTATTATTATTATTATTATTATTATCACCTTAACCACTTCACTTCCTCAACCAACCACTGTGAAATTTTTTAACTACCAAAGAACAAAATCTATCTTTTTACAACCTTAACTTTAACTGTTTACACTCATGTTTCCTTATTTAGATATTAGATGTACTTTAACTGTCTTCCACTTTTCTAATTATTTTTGTTTTTCTGACAAGGAAATATTATTTTAAAAAAACAAAACAGGAAAAGTATTAAGAATAGTAAAAAGAGAGAGAAAAACAAATAAAATAATTAATTAATTCTTGTCTTTCTTTTTATGCAAAAAAATAAAATAAAAATAAAAATCAACACCTTTTGTTGTTTTTTCTTCTTATTACAGAACCCCTTTATTGATGATGTTGGTCTTGGTCAGTTTCTCCTTTTTCTCTTCTGCAAAGAACTGCACCAACTAAACCTTTTTTGAGGTTGTTTGGTTTTTTTTCCAATCCTTAAGGAAAGGAAAAAAGCAGCTTAAACAAAAAAGTTAGTCATGTCAGGTTTGTATAATCAGAACTTCTCTCATGCTAGAGCAGCTTCTCCTCAGATTAGACCCAGCTCAGAAGTTGACAGGTATACTATACTTTTTCTCTTACTTTGAGATCAATTTTTGATAAAAAAGATTCAACCTTGGTATAAAGAATTAAAAGGGTTGTTTTTTGGATTTAGTTGTGTTTGTTTTGATTTGCTTTTGATAAATTTATGTGCTTTTGATTCAGAAATGAAAAGGGTTGTTGATGTTTTTTGTTTTTGCAGTCAGTATCTGTCAGAGTTGCTGGCAGAACATCAAAAGCTTGGACCCTTTCTGCAAGTGCTTCCTATATGTAGCCGCCTCTTGAATCAAGGTCTGTTCATGTTTAAGTTTGTGGATCTATTTTTTTAGATTTTTTTTTCAACTTGTTGTTTATGATAGTATGTTTGATGTTTGTTCTTAGATCATGTTAATGGTTTAGATAGTGTTGATCATGCTTTGATTGCTCTCTCCATCATCTATCATTTTAGTGGAACTATTCCCTTTTTACTTCACTTGATATTGATGTTTTGTTAGGTGTGGAAATGAAAATTAATTAAATGGAAAAATTGTCCCTTATTTGATGTTGTGTTAACATTGGATGAAATGTGGCTTCATAGTCTTAATTTTGTGCAAAAAGTGGTAAATTTGATGGTGAGTGTTCCGACGTGAAATCCACTGCACCGCTTTTCGGAGGAATTTTCCGTTTTGGGTCTTATGTGAGCCGAACCCTCACGGGGCGTGGCTTTGTGATTTTCAGAGTCTAGTTTGGTATCTATTCTAAGGGGTTAATTTGAACCTCTCTGACTAAAAGATAATCCTGTCCATACAAAGCATGAACTTGAATTTCTTATATTTCTGGCAGTTACGATTTCGGTCGTAGGATGAAGATCAGACGGCTCAGATATCAACTTGTATTTTAAATACTCGGATAGATTTGAAATACGAGTCGTTCGATCTCCATCTAATGGCTGACATTCACTGGCTGCAGTGACTTGGGCTTGTCTCAAATCTAACCTCTCTTTGTTGCAATTTTTTTTTTTATAACTTGCCTCTCTATTCACTTCTTATTATTTTCAACAGTATGCATTGGTTTCTGATTGCAATGTTACATGTGCAGAAATACTAAGAGTTTCTGGAATGCTGTCCAACCAAGGTTTTGGTGACTTTGATAGACTGCAGCATAGAAGTCCTAGTCCTATGGCTTCTTCAAACCTCATGTCAAATGTCTCTGGGACAGGAATGGGTGCATGGAATAGTCTTCAGCAGGAGGTGACTGCTTTAAAATTATTAATTTGTTGCATCTGAAATTGATTTGCTCAAGTTTTATTACATCATTTGCATGTTTAGATGCACATTTTGTTTTTGCTATGATATGGTAGCTGTTATAAATGCTTACATAATGCTTGCCTAATTCCTAACTTTCGATTTTTTTTATAAACATTTCATCATCTATCTCGATGGTGGACTGTGACATGAGAAGTATTCAACTCGTGACGTATAGTACTAGACCTAGTCCTTGTAGTCAACCTCCACAACTACCGAGCCTTATTCCCAGTTCCCACCAAGTAGTTGGCTACATGGATTCCATGATGCCATTCCAGTCAATCTTGAATAATATATTTACCAAGTCTCATGTAACCTTAATCCTTATATTTACAATAGCTTGGAAAACCTACTCTTTTGTTCCTGAAAGCAGTCTCTCGAAAAACAGGTCCGAGTGTCAGACGTTAGACAGGTTGCTTGGCTATTGTTGAAGTTTAGAGATATAAAAGGAGGAAAAGAGATACTCAGAATTACAAAATTATATTGATTTGATATGAATGATTTTTGGATGTTATTAGGAAAGACAAAATATTAAAGGAGCTTTTATGCCTTTTTATGGATTATCTGCAGCCCTGCCGAGTGAATCGAACTAGGAGAGGCCTATAAATGACCGATTCATTCTTATACTGCTCCGCACGTCACCACATCACCCCCTTCTCACTTAAAGAGTGATCATGATGTGTAAAGAAATATGAAAACTAATCGTAATAGATTGTCATAGATACTCCTCACATATTTTATGATAGAGTAATAATGTGAAGAGATATTTTTCTGATATTGTCACGCTTACCCTGAGGTTAAATCTTACTAGTTAAACTTCAATCTTGTTACAAGTGAATTCTTAATGTAGTACAACCTAATGAGGATACGACAGAGGGATGAACTGATCCAGAGATAGGTTTCGAAAACGACAAACAAAAAACCACTAATAAAGAGAGAATCTGAGGTGGAAAAAGGTGGCCAAATTTTTTGTGCAACTTACGGGAAGAAAAACGACACGGAGATAATGACAATATTACAGCTTACGCTAGAGTTCCTGGTTTTAGGTAAGTTGGTTAAGAATGGCGACAAAACAAAGACATGGAGGATAATATCACTTTGATACCATGTTGAAGTTCCAGGGTTGGTCTTTTAGGTTTAAAGGAGAAAAGGAAATTCTCAAAATAATAAATAATTTTCATAAAATATGCATGATATGTTTGCTACCAAAAAAATTATATGCATGATGTTGAATGTTGCAATAGGAAAAACACTAATCCTTATTTATACTAATGCTAAATTATTAATCTTAACTACATGATAAATTATGATACATAAGGAAACATGGAAACTAATTCTTAGAGATAATATAATATATTATGATATGTTTTATGATAGAATGATAATATGAAGAGATAATTTGTCCCCGTGAGCATAGCTCAGTTCGCAAGGACAATGCATTGTTATATGCAAGGTCTGCGATTCGAACCCCGGACACCCTACTTATTCACCTTAAAAAGTGAATTCTAGCCACTACGATAAAACCAAACATTCCTTGACACAAGCCTGTGTGTAAATATGTGAGGATTATTTTGATGAAAGAAAAGATTTTATTAGAGTTTAGCATTAGATATAAAATCATTGATTTCCAAATACCCTTTCCTTCCTTAGATCTCCCAATCCTCTAAGGTAACAAAATAGAAAATCCTCAATACTCTTAGACAAACCCAACATTCACCAAAGATACCAAAAAGCTTACACCACAAATAATTTTCAGCAGAACCCTACATCAGTAATAGGTTTTCTTGTCTCAGTGATTTTAGTAGTAGTAGTATGTAACAAACTTTAGGAGCTTGCAGTCCTGATGAAACTCATTAGTATTAATCCTATTATGCACAGCATTTCTAATGAAGGACTCCACCTTCATTTGGTACATAAATTTTCAGAGATACAAACAACCATATTTCCATTTAGTGACTGGGTGAGGAATTGGTGGCAAGGTTTACTAATGAAGACTCCAGAGGGATCTAACGAACAAATGCTCCTATATGGAAAATAAGTTTGACAATTAGGGCCAAGCAAGCCAAATAAGAAGGGATGAATCCAGGGGGTGTCATTCCCCACAAATTCTGCTTCTAATATATTTTATACAAACTATTGCTATTTTATTATATAGCTATATTACATTTTGAACATACACTAATATTATATGTCATCATTATTAATAGAGTTTAATTTGTATCATTGTCAGTGTGTAATAGTTTTACGCAGACCTCCACTTAAATTTTACCATTTAAACTCGCCATGATATTATTTCCTAATCAACATACAAATATGTAAATGGTAGATGTGATTATATGTATGTTTAAAACTATTTACACTGTTAGTGTGTGTGTGTGTATATATATATATATATATACACATATATATATATATGTATATACACATATATATATATATGTATATACACATACACATATATATCTATATACACACATATATATATATATACACATATATATATACATATTCAATTATTATGATTGAGTTTTATGCAATATTCATTAACTTTTTCCAGCCCCTCCGTTGATTGATGGATCCGTCCATGCATCACAATTCACTAGTAGTCTTGTGTGTATGTAGATGTCTGTCTTTGTTAAATATCTATTGTTTTTATGCATGTTTTGTTGTTAGTGAGTTAGTCAAAAAGTTAATGGTAATACACTAGACATGGCACATACTTTATGCATGAAAGTTTGGAAGAAATATATAAAAAAGTGAATGGATACTTAATACAAAAAACTTCGAACTGTCAAGGATTGACTCTTGCATTCCAACAATAACTTTGTGCTGCTCACAACTTCAGGAATTCAACTAGTGCCTCCCATGAATAAATAGGATAAGGAACATAAAATCTAAGTTGTCACATTGTTAACCATGAAAAGTAAAGTTGTAGCAATATGACCTACAGAGAAGTTTGGTATTTCAAGCTTTAAAATTTCATGTTTTGTTGGTTCCTCGGATTGAGAGTGCTGATTGCTTGTTGATTTTTATTTTTTATTTTTAAACAAAAGGCCTCATAATTTTTTCTTGTCCTTTACCATAGTTACTTTCAACTTCTATTCATTAACATTATTTTATAATGAACAAAACAGAGATTATGTGGACCGCCTGGAATGAATATGGATTGGCAAAGTGCACCTGCAAGTCCTAGTTCATTCACTGTTAAGAGAATATTGCGCTTGGAAATTCCAGTAGACACATTCCCCAATGTAAGCTTTTAAACAAATTCCAGTTATAGAAAGTCAAGTTTGATTATTGTATTAGACACCTTCGTTTCTTCGTTTTTGAACTGAAAGCTTATCAACTATAAGTAATAGAAATATGTTTCTCCTTATTGCATTAGTTTAATTTTGTTGGAAGACTTCTGGGACCTAGAGGCAATTCTTTGAAACGGGTAGAAGCTACTACTGGTTGCCGCGTGTATATTAGAGGAAAGGGATCGATTAAAGATCCGGAAAAGGTACTGAAAACAAACTTAATTTTCCCAGTCTTGTATTGAAAAATGCATAAAAGATATGGTGCATTTCGTGATTGATTTTATATTTGGTTATACTTCTTATATATCAACTGAGATTATTATTGATTTTTCAATCTCAAGGAAGACAAATTACGAGGAAGACCAGGCTATGAGCATCTCAATGAAAATCTACACATATTGATTGAGGCTGATTTACCTGCTAATGTTGTTGACATAAGGCTCAGACAGGCTCAGGAAATCATAGAAGAACTGCTCAAACCTGTGGTATGTTCATTCAACCTATTTCTTTCTCTTCTATGCATTGTGAATCAACTGTTATTTTCATTCACTTTGTCTAACAGAACAAAAAAGATGCAACTTATCTTTAGTGTTTTTGGATTGCTAGTTTTTGTTTATTTCCCATCATTTACCCATTCAAATAAATTAGCGGACTTGATAACATGATCTATGAAGCCTAGATACTAATACACACATGCACTTGCACACATAACATATGTAAATAGACATAGGTCATTTCTCTTTGATGCAAAACCGTATCAATAAATGATTGTCAAAATTCACAAAAGAGATACATGTTAATTGTTATTATTGTCTTAAAAGAAGTTTAGTTACATAGCCATACTTGAATATATAGTGTTTTTAATTTTGTCTTGGATGTGAATGTTTCATACACAGGACGAGTCACAAGACTTTATTAAGAGGCAGCAGTTGCGCGAATTAGCTCTGCTGAATTCAAATTTCAGAGAAGAGAGTCCAGGGCCAAGTGGCAGTGGCAGTGTGTCCCCATTCAATTCAAGCGGAATGAAACGTGCGAAGCCGGGTCGCTGAAATCTGTCCTTGATGGTGTATATGAATGTTGTGGTCCTCCAGCTATTGATTGCTGATAATATATTCCAGTACATGTCTCATTCAATGCAGCTATGGAAAGAAAGAATAGGCTAACAATTCTTGCTGGTTAGCATTCTGGTGGGTTTTCCTACCTTTTTCTTGAACATAAAGGAGACAAAGCTGGAATGAAGAATTTCTAAAAGAGAAAATTTTATATAGTTGGGTATTGAAAATAGGTTTTGTTCAAATCAACCCCTTTTTTTTTTCTTTTTTCTCCTCCCTTTTAAACTCAATACATTCATTGGATTTATTCTTGAGTCAGTTACTTTTGAGAAGTGTGGAATATATATTATACATATGATGGTGATGGTAAAATTTTAGGCTTTAAGATGATGAAGTCTTGTTGGCATGTGTCATATGTCATGGTATTTTAATATTTATGTAAGTTAGCATAGGCTGGATTCTTTTTAGTTGTTTGTCACAAGAATTTGTATTCTCTTCTGAGAGATATGAATTGTAGTTGGAGTGATGTTTATCAGATGAACACCTTACCATGTACCAAGGGAAAAAAAAAGTTGTATTTTGTTTGTATACAATGGTACTATAAATGTTCTGCAAATTATTTGATTTTCTGTCTATTTTGATTGGAAATGGATAGGAATGTTGCTTTTTGTCAGATGTGTTTTTTTGTATGTTAAAACTCCAATCACAAGTTACATGCTTGAATCACATTGGACCGTTTGATCTTGATCGAATATCCTTTGTCATGGATGGGACACCGAAGTCGTAGAGGATTTAAATCCAAAAACTCAAGCGGCATGCAATGAGTTAATTTTGCCCTTTCATTAATAAAAAATTTGTATTTGTTTGTGTAAATACATAGGCCTCTAATCATAGCCAATGAAAGTTGGTAAGAACTTGACTCTTCCTTTCCTTTCAAATGTGTGGGTTCAAAGACACCGTTGATGAATAATATGCAAATATCTCTATCATCATTCTTTAAGTCATGAGGCTTTTCCAAATCTGATGAGTCTTCAATAACCAATTGATTTAAATTTCTTTATTATCATAAAAAGACCACGAGAATGTTGATGTGTTCATTGACTAAATTGGAAGAGAATACATAACGTTTCCCTTCCAAATCCCCATTTCTGGAAGAAAAAATATATATCCATAACCCTAGTTTCTTCTTCCATTTCCATTATATTGTGGCCTATGTTAGAAAACATGACATTGATGCAAAAACTTAAAGTTGTACTATATTGATGAGTCTAAAATTGTGCAAAATGATGAAAAAAATGTGTACACGAGGTGATTACATCCCGTATATAGGACAATAGTTACTAACCAAAATACCAACTACTAAAATCTGTGTTAAAGTATCATTCGGGAAATGCAAATGTGGTAGCCAATGCTTTGAATAGAAAATCACTCCATGTATCCTACTTGATGGTACAAGATATGAAATTGTTAAGGGTTTTGTGTATCTTGAACCCATAGGAGGCAGGATAAGACTAGATTGGCTCAAATTTATGAGTGTTCCTAGGGAAGAAGAATCAGTTGAATTTCACCATAGACCTTGATGGACTTATTCTTTACCAGGGTAGGATTTGTATTCGTATGAGAAGAATTGGAGAGAGTAACATTGGATGAAGCTCATAAAAGTCATTTTTCCTGTGGTAGGTATCGTGTCTTCAAAATATACGAGAATCTTAAGAAAGACTATAGGTGTCCATACATCTTGACATGACATAATCAACTTGTTTTAAAGAATAAAATAAGTAATATCACCTATGGGTAAATAAATTAATATTTATTTAATATATCTATTTTTGTGAGGAAAAATATCTGTTTTTTCTTTATAATAAGAATATTCTTTTTCTTAATTTAGTAACTGCACACTAGTTTGATAAAACATATCTAAATTTAGTAAGTGTTGAAATTTTTGTGAAATAAAAGCCATATAATTACACTTTTTTTAAAAAAAAATTTAAAACTATTTCATGATTCATAAATTCATCAATCAGAAAAACGAAACACCCAACTCCGACGAGTTTTCCGGCGAAGCTTCTGCAACTACTCCGACCGCAATGCAGCAATCACCTTCAGCTTCCAATCCACTTCATGCAAAAGATGAACAAATCTCTCACCTTTTTCCCTCCATATTCTTCTTCACTGAACTTTTTTTTTTCTCTCTGTTTTTTTGTCTTTTTGTTGCCAATTCTAGATTTTTCTCTGAAACATGTTCAGGTGAAACAAAATATCTTTGGCTGCTACATTGGTGAAGGAGAATGAATCTGGTATGGAGGATACACCATAGTTATGTGAGGATCAGATAATCCAAAGGCTACAAGTTTTTGTGGTCCATGTTTGTCACATTCATCATCATGCATCCACCAATAGATGAACACCATGTTGATTTTCTATACCCTACTACGGAGTACTGTATAACAAACATTCAATTCCTTAGGGTTTTCCTTCATAGATTTTGTAGGGTTCTTTCTTTTTCTCTTACTTACATTTTCAGGTTTTACCTTGTACATCATCTTGCTGTTCTCTCCCTCAGGTAAACACTGCATCTACCATGCTCTACATGTTTCAAAAATTTGATTTTTATTTTGAATAATGGTTGATTGATTGTGAATGAATAATGATTTGTTGCTGTGGTCATGATCCAGAATGGATGGTGTTGGATTTATTGGTTTCATTGTAAAGTTTATGTTTTTTAATGTTTGCTTTGTCACAGATCAAATGGAAACTATGGCTCTTTTGCGTTTTAATCCTCCGTTTGGTCAGAGTCAGAGTCATGCGCTTTCATTTCCATTACCATTATTTCCACAATCTCAGTTTCATAATTGTTCTATATATCTTACCAAACCAACCCATTTGCCTCAAAGATTGAAACTTAGCTTTGCTGGAGGGAATGGTGGTGGGGGAGTTGGTCGGGGTGGTGGTGGTGGTGGAGATGGAAGTTTGGGAGGTGATGATGGAAAGTCAGGTGATTCATCTTTTGGAATTTTGGGTATGTTTCTGAATGGTTGGAGATCAAGGGTTGCTGCTGATCCACAATTTCCTTTCAAGGTTGTGAGCGAGGAGTTGGTTGGTGTCAGTTCTGCTGTTTTAGGTGACATGGCTACAAGGCCTAATTTTGGGTTGAATGAACTTGATTTTGTGTTTTCAACTCTTGTTGTTGGTGCTATTCTCAATTTTACACTCATGTATCTGTTGGCACCAACATTGGGATCTGCTACAGCCAAAGTGCCGGCTATCTTTGCATCTTGTCCTAAGAGTCACATGTTTGAACCTGGTGCTTATAGTTTATTGGATAGGTTTGGAACTTTGGTGTATAAAGGAACTATTTTTGCTGTTGTTGGGCTTGGTGCTGGTCTTGTTGGAACAGCACTTTCAAATGGGTTGGTCAGTACGAGGAAGAAAATGGATCCCAGCTTTGAATCACCAAACAAGCCTCCACCTACATTGCTGAATGGTCTCACTTGGGCTGCTCATATGGGCTTCAGCAGCAACCTCAGGTACCAAACTCTCAATGGGGTTGAGTTCATGTTGGAGAAAGTGCTTAATCCTTTGGTATTCAAGACCTCAGTTGTGGTTCTCAGGTGTGCGAACAATGTTCTTGGGGGAATGACTTTTGTGATGTTGGCAAGGTTGACAGGGTCACAGAATGCTGGTGAGAAGAAGCCATCACAATTGGAGGTTGGATTAGGTGAGAAGGTTGAAAGGTAAAAGAGGCTTTGGTGAATAACAACCAAACAACACCAACAAAGTTATATCATCAATCAGTTTTGTTTTGACTATTGCTTTGACCAAGGTTGTTGTAGAGCTCGCGGCGTTTTAGTTTTATGAATTTTGTGTAGATTGTCCTACTCTGACAAACTCTTTCAGCAAAAAATAAGTATGAGCGTAGATTGAGATGGGGGATTTGGAATAAGTTTCTGGCTGGTGCTACTGTTATGTCGCTGAAACCTACAACCTGAAACAATAACGTGCCAAATTAGTATAACCATGTATTGGATTTTGGTGTCCAGCTACCTTCCCAAATGAAAACATTTTGACTATTATGTTGCTGTTTTTCTTTTCTGCTTTATTGGTAGGCTTTAGTCGTTTTTCTAGACCAATTATCATTGTAAGGTGTCACAAATCTTTTTGTGGAGTTTTGGTTATATAAAATGAGGTTAATGATATTAAATTCTGTAACATCAATTATTTGGAGTATTTTCCTTTTAGTTATTAGCTTTTTCAGGATATTAGTTAAAATGTTGGTAACTAGGTTGACAAATGTGGTTAAGGATTCAGTATTGAACACACATTTCTTTGAAAAACGAATAGAAGTTAGTACGGGTTGCCAGATGCCGCTTGTATATTAGAGGCAAATGATCGATAAAAGACCAGACAAGGTAATGAAGAAAAACTAACTTTCCTGGTCCAATATTGCAAAGTATCTCAAAGATGCGGTTCATTTCGCTACTGATTTGTATACTTTAATTATACTTCTGATATCAACTGAGATTATTATTAATTTCCAATCTTAAGGAAGAAAAATTGCAAGGAAGACCTGGCTATGAGCATCTCAACGAACCCTCTACACATTTTGATACAAGGCTAAGACAGGCTCAGGAAATCATAGAAGAATTGCTCAAACCTGTGGTATGTTTTTTCACTTCTTTGCTATGCATGGTGTATTTTGGAGGGGGTGGAGGGGAGAAAAATCACTCCTCTCGTCTGAAACAAACCTGTAGTGTATCTGCAATCTGATTTTTCAGTTTTTGTACGCATGCCATCATTTGCTTATTTGAATAAATTAGGCTACTAGATAACATTATCCGTGGAGCCTAGATAATATGACATTGGTATGAAACAACATGGATATAGGGTACTAGGAATTCAAAAAGTTCAAGATACAAAACAGCGTTGACTTGATACATTTGACATGGACCTGCACATACATAACATCTGTAAAGCACTACAACTACAGGGCCACTGGTCATTTCTTTTTTCTCATTAATGCATAGCTATATCAACAAATGATGATCACAAATTCACAAAAGATGATGTTTGCTATTGTAAATAAAAGTGTAGTTACATATGTGGCCAAATATATGATTTCCTATATAAATATGTCATGGAAGGGTCGTATCAAGAATTGGGCTATATTAAGACAGTCATTTTAATTTTGAAAAATCAAGGCACTGTATTTTATATTGTATCTAGCCAAGGTAAATCTTACCAGTGTAGTATCCCAAACATACCTGCTAGTAAAAAGGTTCAGAAGACTCCCTTGATTTGTATTTAGCTGTATCATACAGGTGTTTATGTTGTATGTGCAACACCAGTACTTTTTCCAATTTTGGCGTCTCTGTACAAAATAGCTATTGAACAGCAAAAATTCCACTTGTGTTTTATTTTCTGAAGCGTCTTGCACTTAGCAGGAGTCAAATCCATGATGATGATCAACTTACTAGGATTCTGTTGGAAATTTATTGTTTAAATTTTACCTTTCGTTGTTTTTAAAAATATTTTTGCTGAGCTCACGCTAAAGTTTGATCAGCTCCTTACTCTGCTTGTGAAAAAAATACTTAATTACTGAGCAAATTTAAACCATCTCACTAATTCTGAGTTTGTTCAATAATACCTTCCTTAGTACAAGCACATGATAGGGACTTGGGTATTATGGGGTGGCTAAGTCCCGCATTGAGTAGTATGAGATACTCAGTGGAGTATTTGAGTGATTTGTTCTTTTGCCTTAATAGTTAGCTTTTAAGGGAGTTTTTCAAGTGCTTTGATACTTAACAACACACCAATTTTATTAAATTGAAGTCAAGAACAGGGAAATCTTCCATAAGCTTACCATATTTTCTGATTAGTAGTGAAAGTTTTTGTGCTTCTTTTTTTCTCCATTTTGCCTTGGATGTGAATGTTTCTATGCACACGACTATACTAAGAGGCAGGCAGCAGGTGTGTGGATTAGCCTGTCGAATTCAAATTTCAGAGATGATAGTCCTGGACCAAGTGGGATGAAATGTGCAAAATCGAGTTGCTGAAATGTGTCCTTGATGGTGTAGATGGATGTGGTGGTCCTTGAGCTTTCATTGCTGATAATATCTTCTGGTTCATGTCTCATTCAATGCAGCTGTGAAAAGAATAGGCTGACAATTCTTGCTGGTTAGCATTCTGGTGGTTTTTCCTTCCCTTATTATCCCTACCTTTTCCTTCTTGAACTAACAGGAGATAAAACTGGAATGTAGAATTTCTAAAAGAGAAAATTTTATAAGTTGGGTATTGAGAGTAGGTTTGCTCAAATCATTGGATTTATTCTTGAGTTAGTTACTTTTGAGAAGTGTGGAAACCACTACGGCACACACTAAATTAATGGTATCTGCAGATTCTGCACAAATCCCACTCACCATTAAAACTTCACAAACAAAAAATTAGAGCACTGCATGCACATGGAGTATTACAATCTAGACACAGGGTAAAAAAAATGACGAGATAAGAACAAAACATCACATAGGTTCCAAAACAAAAAGAAAACATGAAAGAAAAAGGCAAAGATTAAACGAAACTGCAAATAATGGCACGCAACTACTGTTTAGGTGGATTCTCAGTTTCATAGATTCGTTTATGCATCGTCATTCTGAAGGGTTATGAAAGGAGGTTGTTAACATTTTGCTAAATTTGAACTGCAGTTAACTACGTTTCTGACAATGGTTTTTAATTGTCGTTGAGATATTTTTGGTAGTTTAAGATGCGGTAGCAAACTATTATAGGTGCCTAAAGAGCAATTTTTCATATTTTTGTTAGGGTTTTGACTTTGTTACATTTTTAGAGCTTGAATTCGAATTACCCTATAAAAGTATGTGAAATGGGAAATGCTAAAAGTATTTATATTTTGTTTTAGTTTTGTACAAGGTAATTTTTTTCATTGCTATATATTTTTCTTATATATAAGAAACAATGCTAAAGAATTCGAATTTTAATCATTTCTATACTAGCGTAGCATGAATTAATTAAAATAATTTCAAATACAGTCGGTGACTACAATATGAAAAGAGCTTAATGTAGACCTACAAATCGAGTTAGAACACCCTTAAAAAAAATCGAGTTACAACAGCCCTATTCACTCTAAGTTATGGCTTAGTCTATTGAGAATTTTTTCCACCCTTACGTGCCCTCCAAGTCTTCCATATATTTTATATAATCTGAAATATTTTTACTCAATTTCAAATTATATAATTTGAATTCCCTAAAAACTAAGAAGTCTATGTGTTTTGTCATTGAATTACTCTGGTTTCTCCGATTCTTATTAAAAAACAATATGAAAAACATAATTTGAAAAAAAATTAACAGTTCATATTATATGATCTAAATGTGTTAAACCCCCATCACATCTGTCCATGTGAGCTTAGCTCAGTTGGTAAGCACAATGCATAATATATGCAAGACTCGGGGTTCGAACCTCAAACACCACAAAACAAAAACATTGCATCGGTTTCTAATAACAAAGACAATCCTCATGATGACACATTTCGGATTATATATTATGAATGCGTTAAATATAGGTGCAGGTTATATAATTTGAAATGTGTCATAATTATAAAAATCCTAAGTATTTGAGACAATGAGCACACCATTTTGCAAGTTTACGTTGATTTGCAATACACACTGAAGGTGAGAAAAACCACAAGAAGGGGGGGTTGAATTGTGTTTTTGGAAACTTCTTCTTTTACGTTCTAGATAACTGTCCTCAGGCTCAGAGTCTG